>ERZ1031273.1-NODE-1-length-232656-cov-15.272987_pt1 | contig 232656 bp, 194 predicted proteins | sample MGYA00516575_ERZ1031273 | MGnify/ENA primary metagenome ERZ1031273 (study PRJEB33718, sample SAMN03159816) | human skin metagenome | collected 2014-02-25 | study: EMG produced TPA metagenomics assembly of the PRJNA266117 data set (Human skin bacterial metagenome... | reverse complement strand
AAACGCGTAAACAAAAAACAAAACGCTATCGAGATCAAAACCAACAAACCCACTCGCGCGAAGTCCCCCTCGCACCGGGGAACCCGATTTCAGAGCACAGAAATCCCTCAGCGGTTCATTCCGTAGCTTTGCCATCAGGCCCGATTTGCCGCCCTACCGACTTAGTCAGTCGCAAGAGCAACGGATATATAACTTAGTAGGTTTCCTGCACAGTGTCAAATCGAAGTTAAACATCCGGGGTTTCCCCCCAGTTTTCAACTGTTTACGACACCGCTTCCCGACGCAAGGCATCCTTCAGTTTTATGCGTTCACCGGTGGCCAAGATTCCCCTGCGGTACAGCCGCGCTCCCAGCCATAACAAAACCGGCAAAATCGCCAGGTTTATCACCATAGAGAGCCAGGGCTCCCACCACTCCACGGTGGAGGAGGCAAGCTGACGTGCCGGCATCGCGTAGCAGTTAAGGAACGGAATTAGCGAGACCACTTTGATGAACACGCTTCCGGGAGTGAGTACCGAGAAAATGGCGGCGTAGAACCCGCCCAACTGCAGCAAAATGAGCGGAAGCGTGGACTGGCCAACATCTTCTTGACGCGATGCCAGCGCTCCCGCCCCGGCGAATAGCACCATATAGGTCGCTAAGCCCAAGATAAACCACACCAGGTACCAGCCGGAGAAACTGGCCAGGTCAATTCGGATTCCGCTGGTCAGGCCCGAAATTAACAAGGCCACCAGTCCGGCTGAACCCATGATTACGATTTGCAGGGCTCCCAATAATGTGATGCCCAGAATCTTGCCGATGAGGAGCTGCTTAGGAGTAACCGTGGAAACCAAAATTTCCACTATTCGTGAGGACTTTTCTTCGACTACCCCGTTAGCCACCAGTTGTCCCGACGCCATGACGACAATAAATAGCAAGGTAATCAGCACCATTACCACCAGGTAAGCGGCGAAGTTAAAGTCATCCCCGCTAGCCTCGGACTCTGAGATGTCTCTCACCTCAACCTGCACCTGCTGCATTTTCTGACCGATTTCCTGGAAACTACCGCCCAGATTCCCGATATACGAGCTCAACATGACGCTTTGCGCGGTGGAGTTAATCATCAACATCGCCGTAGGAGAAGCCGGCCCATCGCTAAACACCACCGGCTTGTCCGCAGTGCCGCCAATCCCCAGGCTAATCTCCTTGTTTTGTACTGCCTGTTCCAATTCTTGATCGTCGGCGTATCCTTTGACCTTATACATCGGCCCCATCGGGGAAGCCGTATTCAGAAAGGGATTCGTCTCGGGTTCAAAGGCCGGTGCGTAACTTTGAGTTTGGGTGGTCACGCCGATTTTTTCGGTGTCTGCCTCGGAGAGGTGAAAGAAATTTGCCAATCCTCCTGCAATTAACACCACCAGTACCACCACGATGGTAGAGATAATGGCAGATTTGGATTTCATTCGCACTGAGAACTCACGCCCGGCGATAATCATGATTTGTTTCATTCCTGCCCCTCTTTCACACCCTCAGTCTCGGCGCCGACTGTCGCGGCTACCTCGGATTTTGGTTCATTTTCCTCCACGGCGTTACGGAAGATTTCCGCCAGAGAAGGAATCACGGGGACGAATTCGGTAACAGCCCCTGCTTCTACCGCTGCTTGCAGTATGGCGTGAGCCGTAGGGCTGTCTGAAAGAACCGGCGCCAGCAAGCCGCCAGGAATAAACTGTACCGACTGGTTTAATCTGCGAGTGGCTTCCACCCCCGCCGCTAGGGCAGCTTCGTCGCCGCACAGCCTGACCACTGGAGTTCCGGCCTCGCGCCGCAGCTGTTCAACCTCACCCGAGGCAACTATGGACCCGCCCGAAAGAATCGATACGTGCGTACACAGCGACTCCACCAGGGACAGCTGATGCGACGAGAAGATGACCGGCACCCCTTGTGCCGCGTACTCCCGCAACACTCCACTCATGACATCTACCGCCAACGGATCCAAGCCCGAAAACGGTTCGTCGAGAATCAACATCACCGGATTGTGAACCAACGCCGCCGCCAGCTGCACGCGCTGCTGGTTGCCGAGGGAAAGTTTTTCCACGTTATCTTTCAGCCGCTCGGACACTCCTAAACGATCAACCCAGTTGCGCGTCGATTGGCGTGCAGTACTTCGATTCTGACCGTGCAACCTGGCGAAATATTCCAGCTGCTCGCCAACTTTCATCTTTGGATACAGGCCGCGTTCCTCCGGCATGTATCCGATGGAGGCCCGGACCGCGGCATCTATGGGTCTGTCCCCAAAGGTTACCCGTCCCCGATTCGCATCAGTGATACCCATCACGATGCGCATGGTTGTGGTTTTCCCAGCTCCGTTCGCCCCCACGAAACCCATGACCTGACCAGGCTCCACGTTCATGGAAACACCTCGTAAAACGTCCCGCGTTCCAAAAGATTTGTACAAGCCCTCAATGCGCAGAGTTCTACTGTTTTGTTCCAAGATTTCCCCTCACATCAAATCTTTCACCCAAAAATCAGAATACAGCATTCTCTCTCCCCCCCCCCCCCGGTTGTCAAGGTTTCACGATGCGGCGTATAGGATAAAACCCATGTCATGGTGGGAAGCGCTAATCCTCGGTATCGTCGAGGGCATTACAGAATACTTGCCGGTCTCTTCAACGGGACACCTCACGATTACTGAATATCTGATGGGTAAACAGATTGATGACGTGGGAATGGTCGCTTTTACAGCGGTCATTCAAATCGGCGCCATCGCAGCGGCAGTACTGTACTTTTGGACCGATATTTGGCGCATCATCAAGGCTTGGGTGACAGGTCTGTTTCACAAGTCCGCCCGCCGCAATCCCGATTATCGCTTCGGTTGGGCCATCATCATTGGGTCTGTACCGATTGCCGTGGTGGGCTTGCTGTTTAAGGATTTTATTGAGACTGGCTTGCGTTCCATGTGGTTCGTAGCTGCCGGATTGGTGGTGTGGTCAGCAGTGTTGTTCGCTGCCGACCACTATGCGGCGCGCTTGGCGACAAAAACTTCAGCTCCCGACTCAGCGCAAGCAACGAAAACGGACAATGAAACCACTGTCATTCAGGCGCTCCTCATTGGCCTAATGCAATGCGTCTCGCTCATTCCCGGAGTTTCGAGATCCGGAGCCACGATTTCTGCGGGCCTGTTCCTGGGCTTTGACCGGGTTTTGGCGACTCGTTTATCTTTCTTCCTGGGGATTCCGGCGTTGGTTGCCGCGGGGACTCTGGAAGGAGTGAGCAACTTTGACACTATTGGCGCGACTGTAGGTTGGGTGCCCACTATTTTGGGGCTGGTCATGTCGTTTGTGATCGGGTACGTATCTATCGCCTGGTTACTGAAGTTTGTCTCGAAGCACAGTTTTAACTCCTTCATCATCTATCGTCTGTGCATTGGCGGGCTCATCGCAGTGCTGCTGATTGCCGGCATTATCCCGGCAAACTGATTTCGGGTATCGTGGAGTCCATGAAAACTGAACTGGGGTTGCTTATCTCTACATTCACCACATTGTTTGTAATCATCGACCCCTTTGGGAACCTCCCCGTGTTCATGTCTCTAACCAAAGACCTCCCCAAGAAACAGCGTCAAACCGTCGCTTGGCAGGCTAACCTGTTGGCGATTATCATCCTGTTCGTATTCGGGTTCTTTGGCTTTCAACTGTTCGGCCTGTTGGGAATCAGTCCCGCAGCTTTACAGATTTCCGGCGGACTACTGCTGTTGATTGTGGCTCTGCAACTGTTGACCGGTGCGGAGGGAACTGTCGGCGAAGAGGGGGGCTCGTTGAATATCGCCGCCGTTCCTTTGGGTACTCCCCTGTTGGCAGGACCGGGAGCAATAGTAGCTCTGATGGTGGCCATGGGACACGCCGGACAGCATCCCCTGTCCGTTATCGCGGTGACCGGTGGAACCCTCGCGGTGATGTTCACCTCGTGGCTCGCTATGCATTTTGCTACGCCTATCATCCGATTCCTAGGCGATTCTGGCGTCGCGGTGATGACGCGATTGGCGGGCATGCTGCTCGCCGCCATCGCGGTGGAGCTGATGATTAGCGGTGTCATTTCGGTAGTACAGGACGTAGCTAAAACCCTATAGAAATCGATAAGAAATAAATTATACCTAAATTTTGTATTCTATTTTTCTGACGAATACAGGCTCTTCCCGGATTAACTCCGCGCGCTCCTTACGAAATTGAACTAAGCTGAAGTGGCTAAACATCGAGGCGACGCTTCGCGATTAGGCGAAACCGCGGCTTCGCCTAAATCCGAGGAGGAGAACAATGACGCAAGTAAAAGCCTACGCGATGGACGGGCCCGATCAGCCATTTCACCCGACAATCTTGGAACGCCGTGAGCCCGGCCCTACCGAGGTGTATTTCGAAGTGAAATATGCCGGGGTCTGTCACTCCGATATCCACACGGGCCGCGGCGAATGGGGGTCAGTCATCTATCCGCTCACGCCGGGCCATGAGATTGCGGGCATTGTTACCAAGATTGGAACGAACGTTACAAAGTTTAAAGTTGGCGATCGTGTCGGCGTGGGTTGCTTCGTGGATTCCTGCGGACACTGCGAGACTTGCGAAGCCGGTAGCGAACAGTTCTGCCGCACTGACGGAGGCACTATCTGGACTTACAACTGCGTGGGCCGTGACGGACTGCCCACGGCTGGAGGCTACTCGCAGGGAATTACCGTTGAACAGGATTATATCTGCCGCATCCCGGATTCCATCCCCCTGGACAAAGCCGCTCCGATTATGTGTGCGGGTATCACCTTGTACTCTCCTCTGACTCGCTGGGGCGCGGGTCCCGGCAAGAAGGTTGCTATCGTGGGGATGGGCGGTCTGGGCCACATGGGGGTCCAGATTTCTGCCGCTCTGGGGGCAGAGACTCACGTCATCTCGCGCACGCGCGCCAAAGAGGCTGACGCGCTCCGGTTCGGAGCTGTAGAACTTCACCCCACTTCTGAGCCTGGCACCTGGGAATCGCTGGCCGGACAGTATGACCTGCTGGTTTCTACACTAAGCGATGGAGTGGAACTTGACGACCTGGTTGCTTGCGTGAAGCCTGAGGGCGTGGTGGCAGTGGTCGGGCTGCCCGAACACAGGCAAGAATTCTTGATGCGCAATATCGTCAATGATCAAAAGATTATTGCTGGTTCCAACATCGGTAGCATTGGCAAGACTCAGGAAGTCCTGGATTTTTGTGCCGAGCATAACATCGCCCCCCAGATTGAAATCATCAGCGGGGATAAAATCAACGAAGCCTGGGATAACGTGGTGAATTCCAAGGTGCGCTACCGCTACGTGATTGACACGTCAACTTTCTGATTCACGCGAGTCTAAAAAGATTTTCCGCGTCACAAAATTCCAAACCGCGACAACCACGGTGGCAAGGATTTTTGTGATGAGAGGGTCGATGCGAAACACGACATCGCCGACGTAGAGCATGATTTCGTTGATGCCTAAGCCGATGACGGCACCTACGAAGAAGAGAATGATTTCACGTCGGCGAGTCATGTCGCTTTTGTGCCTGAAAACATAGCGCATGGATGCTGCGTAGTTAAAGGCCAGAGACACACAAAAAGAGATAACCGCCGAGATGAGGTAATGAATTCCTACGATTTTGTACAGAAAAGCAAAAAGTGCATAGTCGATAAAGAAAGCCAATAATCCGACAATCCCGAAACCGATAATCTGTTTGCACAGATGCCGCAGTTTCTTCCAGAGATGAGACGATTGCGGTGCTGTGGCCATTTCCGTGTGCTCGACTGTTGTTTACGACAAAAAATCGGAATCGGTTTCGTCCGATTCCGATTCCTATCGTGGAGCATAGGGGATTCGAACCCCTGACCTCAACATTGCGAACGTTGCGCGCTACCAACTGCGCCAATGCCCCGGTTCGTATAGATTGTAGCGGTTGGAGGGGCTAACTTCCAATTTTCCCGGCCCTTTAGACAGGCCCGCAAAAATGCGCCGGAGATTGAACGAAAATGCGCTTTAGTCTCCGCTGGCGCGACGCCGCTCCAGGATGCTCTCCAAGTCCACCGGGGCCGCACTGACGTCTTCTGCAGCCAGAGCCTCACCGGCAGGCAGAATCTGGGCTGTCTGGGGACGCATGGGTACCGGGGCATATTGCCAATCGGCACGAAAATCTTGCTCCACGACTACCTGGCGGATTGCACCAGTCTTAAGCGTGTAGGACGGGGTCGGTAAATCAGCGGGATTCCACTTTGTGGTGGTTTCCTGCACAGTTTCAACGGGATTCTCAACACTTTCAATACCGGGCGCGGTCTCGGATTTGGCATTTTCGCTGCGGCGGTAGTCTGGCTTTCCTGCCGTTACCTGAGCTTCAGCATTGGTGTCATTTTGTACCGAACGTTCAATATCGGTGTGGCAGTCCGCTGCTTCGACCAGGCTCACCGCCGTGGCAGGCGCGGCCTCATTAGCTATCCGGACCGCTTGAGCCAGCGTACCGGACGCCGGCTTTCCTCCCGCTAGCGAAGCCGCAGCGACCTTGGCCCACTGCTTAGCTCCGCGCATCCCGACGGACTGCAAGGCCGCGCGCCCCGCGGGGCTTTGCGCCAAACGCTTTTCGAGAACTCGAATGGACTGCTGGAATTGACGATCCTGCTCGCGACCGCGCTTTGCCGCAATCGCTCCCCACGAAATAGTCGCGACGATGCCCAATATGGGTGCCGCCAGCACCCACCACGCCAGGAAACCAGTGGCCGCAAAGGCGCTAACTATCGCCAAAGCTAACACCATGCCACCCAACAGTCCAGCACGGCGACGGGCCGAAGTAACACGATTGGAAGCTGCGGCCGCGCGATCGGCTTTCACTTCTGTGTAGGCTCTCAAATCCTGAGCCATTTTAATGGGCCGAGTCGCCGCACGTCCGAGTTTACCTTGGTTTTTATGCAGAGCGACCTCGACGGAGTGCGGTTGTTTAACCTGTTGGTCCAAGTCCAAAAGGCGCACCCCGTCCGAAAAACGATCATCATTTCGGGCTTGACCCATCAGACGTCGCGATTTGGCCACCTGCGGCAATAGCACCACGGTGACCACCAGTGTCAGGCCTAAAAGAATCCATGCAGAGATACCCACAAACCCAAAATAACGACCGGGCGGTACAAAAGGGTCACGCCACTCCGTACTCCCCTCGGAATACCGCAGTTTGACTCGCGGCGAAAACCTCAACAGTTAACAGGCGTCACAGCGCTAACACTGTTCACACCGTTTCGCTAACTATTTTTTACTGGCAACTAGCCGCGCTAACGTGCCGTCTCTAACCCGGCCACCGTGCTGCCGGGATGCCATTCTTCCGTAGTAATCGCGAAAGAACTATGATCACGCCACGCCCCATCAATGTAGAGAAAACGCTGACGCAATCCCTCATAGCGCAGACCGAGCTTTTCTACGACCCGTAGCGAGGGACTGTTTTCGGGCCGAATATTGACTTCCAAACGGTGCAGACCGTAAGAGGCAAAACCCCAATCGATGACCATAGCAAGAGCCAACGGAGTCAGACCCCGACCGGCGAAGCGAGAGTTAATCCAATAGCCCAGGGCGGCACTCATCTCAGCACCACGATGTACAGAGCTGAGAGAAATTTGACCAGCTAGACGCCCCTCGGCAATGATTCCGAAATACATCCCCTGCCCCAAGCGCGCGGTGTGTGCGGCATCTTTCACGAATTCATCAATACTGACCGGGTGACCCAACCCCGGCGGTGCTCCGGCTTCCCAAGGTGCCAGCCACGCCCGGTCGCCCATCCGCAACTTCTCGATAGCAATGAAGTCACGCCCCTTTAGCTGGCGCACTTCCAACCAATCGAAATCTGTCTGTAAACCTCGTTGTTTCAGGTTTTCTTCCCGGATAATAACTCGTCGGTACGCCCCCGGGTAAACGGTTTCACCTCGCAAATTACGCATTTTGTAACGCTCATTCCAAAACCATGCAGTGTAAGGTTTGCTGCGGCTGAACTTCCGTAACGTCTTCCGGAACGACCGCGAACGCATTGGCCTGGGCCAAAGCCGCTAGGCGGGCCTGTGGATGCGACCCCAACACTTCTCCGCGGTAGTCTCCAGGTTTTCCAGTCAAAGCCACGGGGACGAACTCACGACGTTCCGCGGGAGAAACCCAACCTCGTGACATTTTGGCCGGCACGGAACTACGGTACAGATTCGACCAGCCTGCCATCTTTCGCAAAGCCGGACGCACAAAGGTCTCAAAAGCAACTTGGGCAGCCACCGGATTACCCGGCAAACAATAAATCGGCACCTCGCCCAGCTTGCCCACCCCCAACTGGCGGCCCGGAGCAATGGCCACATTGTCAAACCGTACCGAGCCTAAAGGCGTGAGCACGTCCTTTACGGTGTCTGCCGGGCCGTAAGACAAACCTCCCGTGGTAACAATCACATCAGCACGCACCAGCTGGTCTTCAATAGTCTCACGCAACTGCGAGCGCTCATCGGTGACCATAACCCGAAAAGTTTTCGCGTCAACTTCTTCGGCAGCCGCGGCCAAGCAATGACCATTCGCATCATTAACCTGACCCGGTTCACGATGAGCTCCCGGCTCTACAAGTTCATCACCTATGCTCAAAATCACGACCCGAACTCGGGGATGGACCCGCACCCGACTCCTGCCCAGAGCAGCCAATAAGGCGATTTTCTGCGCATCCAAACGTTGGCCGGCACGCAGTACCGTAGTACCGCTGGAGACATCCATATCGCTGGGAATGACCATAGTGGCGAATCCCGGAGAAACCGGCTGATTGATAGTGACTTGGGAAATTCCCATATCTGTAGACTCCACCGGCACAACAGCATCTGCCCCCGGTGGCAGCGGAGCCCCTGAAGCAATCCGGATGGCGCTGCCCGGCACCAATCGAGTCCACACGGTGTCACCCGCTTGAATATCTGCGGTGACGGGCAAGATTGTGGGAGCGTGAGCCACGTCCTGCGCCCGAACCGCGTAACCATCCCCACCAGCCAAGTCAGTTGCAGGTAGGCTGGAATCGGCAATAATATCCGCCGATAATACGCAACCCACAGCATCTTCCAGGGGTACTGCCAGTTCCGGCAGCGGCTCGGCGGCCAGCAGGCACAGATTGAGATGTTCCCCGACAGAACGCATCAGCAAGCGCCTGCCTTTCCGCCCTGGCCCGCGGCGCTTTCTGTGGAAGTGGGGGCTGCTCCCGGTCCGTCAGGCGAACCGACTAAGCCCCGCATATATTCTCGAAGATGAGCACCAAAATCAGGATTTTCCAGGGAAAGTTCCATTTGCGCCTGCAGGTATCCGGACAAATTTCCGGTATCGAAGTGGCGTCCGCGCGAAACAACCCCCCAGACGCCGCCGCCTTCCTTAACCGGAATCTCAGCAAAGGCCGCCAGCGCATCCGTAAGCTGGATTTCATTGTTGCGTCCCGGCGGGGTTTGGGCCAAAATCTCAAAAATACGAGAATCCAAAACGTAGCGTCCCATCAAGGCATAAGGCGAACGGACCTGATCCGCTTCTGGTTTCTCAATAATGTCAGCGAGCTTGAACACTCCGTGCCCCGCTGCTGCTGCACCCAATTCGACCGGCTCAACCCGTGCGGAACTGTATAGTTTCGCCTCGGCCGCACTGACTTCCATCAGCGCCACCACGCACCCTCCGGTCACCGCGTGCACGTCCAACATTGTCTGCAACAGAGGATCTTCCGGGTGATACAAATCATCCGGAAGCTGCACGACAAAAGGCTGTTCTCCCACGTAATCACGAGCCTGCAGGACGGCATGGCCCAATCCTCGAGCCTGTTCTTGCATGACCAAATCAACCTGGGGCAAGGGTAAATCCTGGGGATTTGACTCGCAGTCGGCGTTGGTAAAAAAATCTCTCAGAGCTGGCTTTCGAGGACTGGTCACCACGTGAAACTGCTCAATTCCACAGCGGCGGGCTTCCTCAATCACTGTCATGATTACCGGCCGATCCACCAAGGGAAACAACTCTTTGGGAACTGATTTCGTCAGAGGATACATCCGGGTTCCCTTCCCAGCGGCGGGGATGACGGAGCACCTAACTTCTAAACTCATGAATCAAGCCTAATCTATCCCGATGTAATAACAAGATAAATAAACGTAAATAAGGCACAATGTTAAGGTGCATGAGATGGAGTTAAACTTACCGGATTTACGTGGGCAAGAGCCCGAAGACGCTAAGCAACAGTTAAGGCAACTCATTCGCAGTGCTCGGGATCGGCTCAGTGATAGCCAAGTTTCCCAGGCTGGTCAGGAAATTAGAGATCGAGTGCTGGAGTTCGCGACAGACTTTCACACAATTGCCTGCTACGTCTCAGTTAAGAAAGAGCCTCCAACCTTGGATTTAATCGAGGCGCTGTATCAGCAAGGCAAGCGGCTGTTGGTGCCAAAGCTGGGTTCGAAGCTCAACCGTGATTGGGCTTTTTATGCGGGTCGCGATGATTTGGCCAACCGCTCACCGAACCGGCCGATGGAACCCAGCGGGGACGCTCTCGATTCCTCTGCCTTAGCAGCTGTAGACCTGGTCATCACCCCTGCTCTAGCGGTTGATCGACAAGGAAATCGCTTGGGCCAGGGCGGAGGCTGGTATGACCGCGCTCTGCCCTATGTTCAGAAACAGACCCCCATCTATGCGCTGTGCTACGCCCATGAGTTGCAGCGGGAACTGATTCTTCCCACGGACCAGTACGATATTCCGGTAACCGGGGTATTGACGCCCTCTTGCTGCTTCAAGTTGGAAGGCTCCGAGTTTCAAAAGTCGGGAATTTTGCCCGCTTAATTCCCTTCCATCGGCCCTTTGTCCTGCTGTTTTACTCGATTACAGAGGGTTTTCCACAAGGGTGGTAAAAATGGGGTTTTCCACAGGTAGATAGCCCCGATAGTGGCGCGCTGTCCACCATCTTCCTAGCGTGGACTCATGAGCATGAATCGTTTTTGGAATTGGCGTTACCCCCTCGCCGCGGGTCTGGCTATCATGGCTGTGTTCGTTGTGGTGACGCTCTTTTTACCTGAGAAAGCTGGAGCCTCCGTGGTGGTGGTCAAACACGAAATCTGTGCGGGTTGTGAAATTACCGCAAAGGACGTGAGGCTTTCCACCCTGACTCCTTCCGCTGTCCCCCAGGACCACTTTCAAAAAGCTGACCGTGTCATCGGGAAAACCGCGGCGGTGGACTTGAGTTCCGGAACCGTGCTGCAGCCTGCATTGCTGGTGGAAAACGCGGTGGAGGACCTGCGGACAGGAGAAGTCGCCTTCGCCATCGAAGTCAGCGACCCTGCGGTAGCAGGGTTCTCCAAGACCGGGCAACCGGTTGAAATTTGGTGTTCCGGGGGGAACGTGGATGGGGAACTATTAGCTTCCAATGCTCGGGTTGTCGGGGTAAAGGCCGTCTCCGAGAGTTTTCTGGGCACCGGGAACTCCGCCGCTATCGCTTACCTGGCGGCTCCCGAGGACGAAGCTCGTCGAGTCATCGCCGCCAAAACAGACTACGACCTGAGTTTCGTAGTTCGGAGATAGTAAATCCCTGCTTACAGTTTCCCGAAATGCGGGGGAATGTCAGCTTTCAGCCGTTTGTCGTTGGTTTCGTCAATTTCATCTGGCGTTTCCGGAGGCGCCTCGAGGCTTCCGCCGCCGGGAACGGCAAAGGGGTTGTCTTTGCCCTCGTCTTGCTGGGAGATATAGGTGGCCCTACGGTGACGGCGAATTCGCTGGCGTTCCCGTCTCGGTTCGGGCTGAGCCTTTTGAGTGGCAAAAATGTCGCGTGGAGTAGGTTTGTTCTGTTCCATCGTTCTCCTCACAAGGCAGCGTTGCGCCGTCGTACCACGTGGCGCAGCACGGCGTCGACTTGGGCACCGCGGCGCGATAACTCTAAGGTCTCCCGCAGTTCTTGTACCTGCTGGTCCTCGCTGCGTGCCACCCCGTCGGATTGAATCCACTCCAGCAACTCGTCCAACTGGTCATCTCCATAAGCTGCCAGGGGCAACCCTTTAGCGACCGGGGGACGCGGGCTGCGAGTGGCGCCGATTACGCGAAGGTTCGGGGCAACGGGACTTTCCGCAAAGGCCTCACCTTCAGGGGCAGTCTTGACGGAGCCCTCAGCAGGAGTTTCCTCAGGTTCCTGCACCGCAGTGGCTGTCGATGAAGACATTTCTGTACCATTCAGTACAGGATTTGGACTATTCGGTTCTTCCGTAACTTCAATTTGAGGAGCCGCGATGAGAGGAACCGAAAGGGCATCTTTTCGTCTAGCCAAAGTCGTTTCCACCGCGTGACGAACTTTTGCCGCCTGTGCCGCCGGGTTGGCAAAAACTTCCATGGTGTAACAGGTAATGACTGTCCAACCGGCCGCTTCCAGGCGGGCAGGCCACAGCCTTTCCCGCCTGCGCAAGGAAGGTTCTCTCACGTAAGTATCGTCATCGGTCAGCACCGCCACCAGCAGTTCACTGGGTAGCTCGGCGGATCCGATGGCCAGGGGAATCTGAATACCGTCTTTCAATCCGAAACGAGGAACCACCGTCAGTCCCGCTCGCCACAGACGTTCCGCTAAATCCACCAGGAGACGATCCGGCTCCGATTCGAAAGATTCCGGAGTAGTTAAAGCCCGTTCCATGCCTTCGGGGTTATCAGCGGAGTCCAGCAGATCCACCAGCATTCGAGCCCCCGGCTCACTAAGTTTGGACGTATCGACTTCATTGGCTCTAAACGCGCTGACAATTTCGAGCCTTTGGCGCACGACTTCCAGACAGCTAACCACGTGCGCGACCCCGGAAGGGCCGGAAACCGGACCAAAGTTCAACTGGACCCGTCCGTGCGGCGTCTTGGACATACCCAAACTCATAATGACCACGTCACGGCGCAGCCCGCCAGCCGTGGCAGAATCGACCACCACGAAAGGTTCCCTCCCGCTCTGGAAGAAATCCTGAGCCTGCGGCACTTTTGCCAAGGCATCGTTCAGGGCGGAACGAATCCGCGCGACGGCCCCGGGGTTCAAGCAGACTACCGCCAGGGACTGAGAGGCCCGATTCAGGGCGTGATCCAAAATCAACTCCACCACGCGGGAAATTTCGACCCGAGAGATGACCGGCGACCCATCCCGCGCCAAAGGAGACTCTGAACCGGTTACCACGTGGAGTTTCACCAAAGAAGCCGGACGTGGGGACGGCACAGGCGCCACGGACTCACCGTAACCGTGACTGGCCAGGAACAGCGCGACCTGCTCGGAAAGCTCACCCAAATCCGAACGCAGAGAAACGACCGGCAAAACCTTCGCTGCAACCTGGGTAAATCCAGTCCACCCTCGCCGAGAATCACCGAGTACTACCAGCTGCTTGGCTCGCGCAATGAGCGGAATCACTTGAGACAAGCTCATAAAATCCAAATGATCCAGCACCAGGACTTCAATTGTGGAATTTCCATAAATCTGGGCCAGCAGGTAGGGCGAAAGTGCCCAGACCGGGCACAGCTGACGGATGAGCGGGGCAAAACTTTGGAAGTCGGACAGCGCCCCCATATCGCCAATCTCTAACACAGATTGCAAAGCTGCGGCGGCGGGAGCCTGCCCCTGGCGCGCTTGGTTCGCGAGCTCGTGCATGGCTCGCGCCACGGGGTAAGGTAGCGATTCGATTTGTGCCAAATCTAGGGAACGTAAGGTATCCGCCAACTCGTGCATGGCGGCCCCGTCAATACCGGCCAAGACCGGGTCGCTATGCATAATTTTTAGCAAAATGGCTGACCACCAAGCCAAATCCAGTTCTGCCAGAGCTAACTCAGCGGGTACTCGCCGGGCCCGCAAATCATCGAGAAGCGGACCCAACCCGGACTCTTTCAATTCCTTTAGCAGCTGTACCTGCAGGGGCAGGCGTAAGGCCTGTTCAGTAGTTTCATCGAGGGACTTTACTAAATTCAAAAGGTCGGCCAGCGGCACTTCCTCTGGTTTCGTCCCTTCCGGAGTGGTGACTTGGCTAAGGATGGGGGCAACTGCCGCAACTTCGGCGAAAATTTGCGCCGAAAGCTCCTGTACCGCCTCGAATTCTTGCGGAATTCGGGGCCAGGCACCCGGCAGTGCATGACGGCGCCACAGGTCACGAAAACTTTGGACGCGCACCAGTTCATCGTGTAAATCCTGAGGCGTGATTCCCGGACGCAGAGCATCTTTGGCCTGCTTCACCAGATTGCGTTTATCCTTACCCTTAATCGGTAGGGAGCGTTCTTGTCGCCATTTGCGGCTGGCTGTAGCTATGACCATGTCCGCGGCCGAATGCTCAAAAATTTCGGGTTGGAAAATATCCAGAGATTGCGCCACCCCGGTCAGCATTCCCAGCTGTTCTTTCCAGGCGTTTAGGGTCGAAGGGAGGACCAGCCCGGTTTCTTCGCTGACCCGTTCTAATTCCTGATGCAGCCTTTCCAGGCGACCGTCTGCCAGCGCATGAATTTTTTCGATGGCATCCTGGGCATCTGATTCGGTGGACAGTACTACCCCTTTCCAGGGGGATTCTTGCAAGTCTGGTTCAAGCAGACCGGCATCTTGGGCTCGGGTCAACAGTTCACGAGCCCGTTCGCGTCCTTCTTTACTGGAGTGTTCGTCATCGGCAAGTTCCAGTTTGACTTTTGTGCGCGGCCCCGGCTGCGCGCTGGTTAAATCTGCGAGAGCCTGCAGTGCTGCATAGGCAGAAACCCCCCACGGTTCACGCACCACGTGCAAACGTTGCGTATAAGCACTGAGTTTGTCTCGAGTTTGGCGCAGCCTCTCGTGTGCATCGCCCAATTCCGTAACTGGTACGGGCGGTTGCGGATACGCGGTGTCCCCGCTCAGCAATTGGTCTCGTAGAGCGCTGCGCCACTCACTAGCTCCGGTCAGGTCCAACACGAAACGACCCAATCCGGCCTTTTGCAAACCTTCCACCGTCGTCTTACCAATCCGGCGCACTCCCGGTACGTAGCAAACGTGTTTCCCGCTAGCTCCGCAATCAGCCAAAATGGCCTGTACAGTAGATGAACCAGGAGCACCTGGAGGAACCTCAACAAAAATGGAACGTCCGCTGGCAATCAGCTCCACAACTCGAGCTTGGCTTACGTCCAAGTCGCCGATACCGCGTTCCAAATCCGGATCACGATCCGCCGGACTGGTCTCGGGCAGCGGCTCTAAGAGCTCTGCAGCTGCCGATTTGTCTCCCGCAAAGGCTCTGACCAGCGGATTTTCACCAGCGACCGGGAGGATGGTGTCCCAGTCTGAGCTGAGCACCGCACTGGAGACCCCTAGATTGGCAACGAGCAGGTTTTCCTTGAGGTCAAACCCCGGGATGAAGTCCTGTCCCGCCCGGCGAATCGCTTCGAGAGCCGGGGTGACGTTCAATCGGCCATCCTCTAAACTCGAAGCAATTATGGCTTCGGGATTGCAGTCGATATGGCGATCCGTAAACGCTTTCACCAAGACCGGATTCATCACGACCGATCCGCCCATTTTCAATGTGTAGTCCCCGTCAACCGCTTCTAGTTCCAACGGACGCATCAGCACGGGCAGGTTAAATTGTTCCAGTTTGAAATGACTCAGTTCAGGGCGAGTCCCCCGTTCAGATTCTTTAAACGGCGGTAGTTGAGTCCAGTTGGCTAACCCAATCACCAGATTAGTGGGGTACAGCCCACAGCGGGACACTGAAGATTTCTTTTCCGCGTCAAGCTTCCTCATCACCGCTCGGGCGGCGCCCAAGGCAGCGCTATCACGCAGCAAAGAAGATAACTTTGTCAGCCGGCCGCCATAGAGCTGGGCTATGCCTGCGGGATGCGCCCCGGTTAAATCAAGAAGGTTCTCCAGGGAGTCGATGTCACGTATCCCCTGGGCTCCCGGTGAGGCTGAGGCTTCGCCGGCCCATAGTGCCAGACGCTCTTGGACCGGGTCTACCTCTACAGACTGTAAAACCTCGGTGGCAGCATCATTCTGGTCAGAGGAATCGGGGTCGGAATTTTCCGCGCTCCCCCCAGGGTTTTGTACCGGCTGTTCCAAATCTTCTTCCACATATCCACGATATGTGAAATATGGCACAATTCCGCGATGGCGCGCCAAAAAGAGGCGAATCTAGGGAAGGAAATGCAGAACTTGCAGTCATGATTACCCCACGGTTTCCAGCTGCCCCAATAAACGCTGAATCACGGTTCCCAGCACCGCAATCAAGTCCTCGCGGCTCATGGAGGCGAGAGGCTCCAGCTTGACCACGTAACGGGACAGCAGAACCCCCAGCATCGCGCTCATCATCAGCTCGATGGGCAAATCCAGATCCGTCCCGATATATTCCCTGATGCTGGCCATAACCTGGTTTTCCACATAGTTCGCAAAGGTCTGTTGGGTCGCCGAATCTTGCAGCAACAGGTTAAACAGCGTCTCCAAAGTTCCCGCGGTAGCGGCTTGTTCCCAAGTATTCAGGATAGTAGCAGCCAAACGGTGTCCGGTTTCTTCCGGAGGACCATCCGCCAATGCCGCTGTCATCAACTGTTTGGGGTCTCCCGGCAAAGCCAATGATTCCCGCAGCAGCTGAGCTTTGGAACGAAAGTAATACGCGATGAGGGCCGGGTCGACTCCAGCGCGGCGGGCAATTTCGCGGTAGGTTGCGTGTTTATAGTCCAGCTCGGTAAATGCCTCGTTGGCTGCAGCAAGGATTCTTTCTCGGGTTTCTCCTCGCGGTCCCGTGGGCCCTCTTCGAGATGAGTTAGCATTCTTACCCATTTTAGCAAGCCTTACGTTACGTAATTATTTTTTCGAGTTTCAATAGTAATTCTCCAGGCTCTCCGGCTGCTTTCCCGGTAAACCCAATGATTCTGCGTTCTATATTATTCTAATTTCAACACGTTAAAATTTCTCAGTTTTCTGGGTATGTTCCTAGAAAACACGGCAAGGAAATGAATTGAGGCCCATCGTATGACTGTTAGTGCTGCGAACATCATCCGCCTCGGAGTTGATGTGGGCTCCACCACTGTCAAAGCAGTGGCCCTCAACGCACAAGGGCAAAAGGTCTTTGCCGACTATCGCCGTCACAAGGCCGATGTTCGGCGCGAACTAACCCGGCTTTTGGAAGATGTCCTCACCGATTTGGGTGACGTTACTGTCCAAACTGCGGTCACCGGCTCGGGCGGTCTGCAAGTCGCTAACTCTATGCGGGTCCCTTTCGTCCAAGAAGTCATTGCTGAAACCGAGGCTGTCCGTAAACATAGTCCCCACACTGACGTCATCATCGAGCTGGGCGGGGAAGACGCGAAACTGACCTACCTGCATCCGACTCCCGAACAGCGAATGAACGGGTCTTGTGCGGGGGGAACCGGAGCCTTCATCGATCAGATGGCGACCCTGCTGGACACTGATGCCGAGGGAATGAACACCCTCGCGGCACAATCGCAAACGATTTACCCCATCGCTTCACGCTGCGGTGTTTTTGCCAAATCCGACATTCAACCATTACTGAACCAAGGTGCCGCCCACGCGGACATTGCCGCCTCTGTATTCATGGCGGTAGCCACGCAAACCATTGCGGGCCTCGCCAATGGCCGTCCTCTCCGCGGCAACGTCATGTTCCTTGGCGGCCCGCTGCACTTCCTGCCGGAACTGCGCCAGTCTTATGAAAAACTGCTGCCCAAAGTGGAAAACTTTTACACACCTCCGGACGCGCAGCTCTTCGTGGCTCTGGGCAGCGCCCTGCTGGCCGACGGAGGGCGTGCAGGCGGTAAGGCTGCCACCCCGGAGAGCCTGGAAGTCCTGATTGAACGCCTGAAACAGGCCGAAGTCGTCCACGAATCGACCCGGATGCGCCCGCTGTTTAAAAATGACGCGGAACTCAACGAGTTTCGTCAGCGTCACCAGCGCGACTGTATCCAGTCTCTGGACCCGACGGAAGCAAAAGGACGCTGTTGGCTAGGTATTGACGCCGGTTCCACCACTATCAAAGCGGTGGTCATCGACGAGTCTGACCGCATTGTTTTCTCCCATTACGCCACGAATGAAGGCAATCCCCTCCGGGCGGCCATCGACATTGTCCGCCGGATTCGCCAGGAGCTTCCAGCAGGCACCACTATCGGGCGGGCTTGTTCTACCGGTTACGGTGAAGGCCTGATAAAGGCTGGTCTGACCCTGGACGAAGGGGTCGTGGAAACCATGGCTCACTATCGGGCTGCCAACCATATCGCTCCAGGGGTGACTTCGGTGGTGGACATCGGTGGCCAGGACATGAAATTCATCAAGATTAAGGACGGCAGCGTCGACTCGATTTCAGTCAACGAAGCGTGCTCTTCCGGCTGCGGTTCGTTCCTGCAAACGTTTGCCGCCACAATGAGTACCACGGTACAGGAGTTTGCCGCTGCCGCGGTGCAGAGCCCCGATCCGATAGATTTGGGTACCCGGTGTACCGTGTTCATGAATTCCTCGGTCAAGCAAGCCCAGAAGGAAGGCGCCGATACCGGGGCTATCGCCGCGGGTCTGTCCTATTCGGTGGTGCGCAATGCTCTGTATAAAGTCATCAAACTAAAGGATCCTTCAGATTTGGGCGACAAGGTCGTGGTGCAGGGAGGTACTTTCCTGAACGATGCCGTCTTGCGGGCTTTCGAGTTACTGACGAAACGTGAGGTGATTCGACCCAATATCGCCGGGCTGATGGGAGCCTACGGGGCGGCCTTGAGCGCCAAAATGCACGACGACCCCACCACGCAGTCCACGCTAGCCAGTTTGGCGGATTTGGACGCTTTCGATGTCGAAACTACCCACAAAACCTGCAACTTTTGCCAAAACCACTGCCAGGTAACAATCTCTACCTTTGCTAACGGCTCTCGCCACGTCACCGGCAACCGTTGCGAACGCGGCGCCAGCTTGGAAAAACGGCCTCAAAAGTCCCAGATTCCAAACCTTTATGACTGGAAATACCGCCGGTTGTTCGCTTACCGTCGTCTGACTGAGGACAAAGCCACTCGTGGGGATATCGGCATTCCTCGCGTTTTGGGAATGTATGAGGATTATCCGCTGTGGTTCACAATTTTGAGCCAGCTCGGTTTTCGCGTCATGATTTCGGGACGGTCCTCCCACGAACTGTTTGAACAAGGAATGGAGTCTATCCCCTCAGAAAATATCTGCTACCCGGCCAAACTGGCTCACGGACATATCGAGCAGCTGCTGGAAAAAGGGGTAAAAACGATTTTCTACCCTTGCGTGAACTACAACATGCCCCGCAATCCGAAAGCGGATAATAACTACAACTGTCCGGTCGTCGCCACCTATCCCGAAGCGCTGCGTCACAACCTGGAAAGCCTCGACGCCCCCGGAGTGCGTTTCATCTCGCCGTTCTTAAACATGGCAGACCCGGATTTTGTGGCGAAACGTCTGACTGAAGTCTTTGCTGACTGGAACGTCACTATCGAGGAGGCCACCGCTGCAGTTCACGCCGGTTATGCCGAGGACGCGCGGGTCAAAAACGAGATTCGCGAGCAGGGTCGTCTGGCTCTGGAATGGATGCGCGCAAACGGCAAGCGCGGTGTGGTGCTAGCAGGTCGTCCCTACCACTTGGATCCGGAAATCAATCACGGGATTCCTGAGGCGATTATCAGCTTGGGCATGGCCGTACTGACGGAGGACTCTATTGCGGACGGACGTCTGGAACGCCCCCTGCGGGTGCGTGACCAGTGGACTTACCACTCTCGCTTGTACGAGGCAGCCGCCCATGTCGCCGCTGAACCAGACTTGGAGCTGGTGCAGCTGACCTCCTTTGGCTGTGGTCTCGACGCCGTCACGGCAGAGCAGGTGCAAGAAATCCTGGAAGGCCAAAACGATATCTTTACCCAGCTAAAGATTGACGAGGTCTCGAACTTGGGAGCGGCAACCATTCGGCTGCGTTCGCTAGCCGCGGCCGCCATAGAGCGCGAGGAGCGCACCAAACGTAAGGAAAACACCATCAACGTCGCCGGCCTGACCGGCAGCGCTAACGTTGACAACACGGGCAGTGTCAACATAAGTTTCCTGCCCAATACTTCGGCCGAGACTATTCCGGACAGTCACAAGGCCGCTGGTGAGGCTCTCACGTCAGCGACCGTGGCTACCTTCCCAGCCAGCGCCACCCGCCCGGAGGGGGTGCCCAGTCCCCTGTCCGCGGCGCATAGTGCCGGCAAGAGCCATGCAGGTCATGTCTACGAGGCGCACCCCTTCACGAAAGAGATGCGAGACGCGGGCTACACCATTCTGGTGCCGCAGATGGCGACCATCCAATTCCGTCTGGCTGAGCCGGTCCTGAAACGCAAGGGATACAACATTCGGCTGCTAGAGACGGTCGATGCTCAAACTATGGAAACCGGGCTGAAGTACATCAATAACGATGCCTGCTACCCCTCGCTGGTGGTGCTGGGCCAACTCATCGACGAATTTGTTTCCGGACGAGCCGACCCGAATAAAACTGCCGTAGCCATGAGCCAGACGGGCGGTATGTGCCGGGCGACGAACTATGCTTCGCTGTTGCGCAAAGGACTGCGAGATGCCGGATATCCGCAGGTACCGGTCATTGCTATGTCCTTGCAGGGACTGGAGGAAAATCCCGGATTTACGTTTACGATTCCGATTTATCATCGAATTATTCAAGCCTTGGTTATCGGTGACGCCATTCAAAAGATGCTGTTGCGGGTGCGGCCTTACGAGGCGGCTCCCGGTTCCGCGATGGCCCTCTACGAGCGCTGGAACGAGTTGTGGCGCGAATGGTTTGCTTCGGGAGGGAAACGGGTCGGTGGTTTCGGACGTGTCAGCTACTCCAAGCTCACCAAGATATGCGTACGCGAGTTCGACGCCCTCCCGCTGCGGAATATCCCCCGTAAACCGCGGGTCGGGATTGTCGGAGAGATTCTGGTGAAGTTCCACCCCTACGCTAACAACCACGCGGTACAAACCATCGAGGACGAGGGTTGCGAAGCGGTGCTTCCCGGCCTGCTGCAGTTCTTTGAGTACTCGCTGGCTGATGGAAAATGGGACTGGGAAAACCTGGGCATGAATCCACAAGCCCGGTTCACGAAACCACTGGCATTATGGGTTTTGCGCCGCTACACCGCGACGGTGAACAAGGCGATGTCGGCCACCAACGGCAAGTTCCTGCCCGGTCGCAACATTATGGATATGTATGAGCGTTCCAAAGACATTGCGTCCATGGGTAACCAAGCGGGAGAGGGCTGGTATTTGGTTTCTGAAATGGTGGACATGATTGAAGACGGCTGTCCGAATATTATTTGTGTGCAGCCTTTCGCCTGCCTGCCTAACCACATCGTTGGAAAAGGTATGTTCCGGCCTCTGCGTAACCGTTATCCCCAGGCAAATATTGTCGGCATCGATTATGACCCCGGGGCTTCGGCAGTGAACCAGCTGAATCGGATTAAGCTCATGATTTCGACTGCGAAGATCAACGAGGGGCGCGATTTGGACTTCAGTCAATTGGGCTCGGATATGCCAGAGTTCTCAGCGGCTGAATCCGCTACGGCGTGTTGTCCCAACCCGGACGAACCGGCGCTGCTAGGGATACCGACCGTGCCCGGCCAAGAATAAACGAAAGCGCCCCCGAGCCGATTCGAACGGCCGACCTACCGCTTAGGAGGCGGTTGCTCTATCCACTGAGCTACGAGGGCAGCGTTACCAAGTCTACTGTCTTTTCAACACGATTTTAAACCTGACGGACAGAAAACCGACTGTGATAAAAAGCGAAGTGGAGCCGGAATACCGACTCCACTCCACTAAGTAATAAGGTTACTGACCGATACGCACGTATTCAGGATTACCGTAAACCTGCTGAACTCTCACGGATTCGCCAGGGCGCGGAGAGTGTACCATCTTGCCTTCGCCGAGGTAGACGCCAACGTGGCCGCCGTAGTAAACGATGTCGCCTGCTTGGGCTTCCCCAGCGGAAACGTGCTTGCCGGAAGCGCCTTGAGCCCATGAAGTGCGGGGCAGGGCAATCCCAGCTTGGTTGTAAACGTAACCAACGAAACCGGAGCAATCAAAGCCATTGGGTGTGGTTCCGCCATAGACGTAGGGTACGCCCTGGTAGCGCAGGGCAATGTCCGCAATAGAACCGCCGGCGATATTAGCCGGGATAGAAATCGGAGCGGCAGAAACCGCGGCGCGCCCGGCGCTGCGATTAGCGGTGCCGTGATTGTTAGCACTCTGAGCCTGCGCCTGCTGTTGCTGAGCCGGCACCTCGACCTGACCTTCGGTCCACGCCACGTTCTCTGGGGCGGTGACCACCGGGTTAGCGGCAACCGCAAGGTGCGCCTGCGCAACGGCGTCGCCTACCTGAGCGGAGACCGGCACTTTGGCCTGGGAAGGGGTGTCTGCACCTTCTGGAGCGGCAATGGCCGAACCAGCCCAAACGGTGCCCAGCGCCAAACCGGCGGAGGCTGCGGCTACAAACCCTTTCTTTCCATCGATGTTTTTCAAAGAATCTAAAGGTGTAACGGGCTTAGTTGCGGCGCGGTGCCGAGCCCGAGAAGTGGTGTTAGCCAACCTTGTCCCTTTCCTTGAAGGCCTGATTTCAAGTTCAGGTTCCGGACGGTTTGAGCCGTCCTAAGAACGTGTTTCTAACACTACACCATTGAATTTCAAATGTCACATTTGGATAACAATTCCCGGCGGTTTTGACAAGATTTGGGCAATTTTTGCCTATAGCTTTATGAAAAAATGCTTGAAGAGATCACGAGGAATCGTTACTACCGGCAGGTCTTTTTCGCCACTTTTCCCTGTATTTTCAAGGAAAAGTGCGGCAGTCTCGGCGCCGTCGTCAAACCTGAGCGTAACCTTAGAGCCAGGTAACATTTTGGCCTCACTTAATTTCTTAAGAATTCCCTCACAAGCCTGTACCGGCTCTCCGATTCTCCCAATCTGCACCGCTCCGCCGTCTGGGTGACGACGCCAGAAAGAATCCAGGGTGGCCCCCTCGACTGTGGGGTCAAAGTTCTTATAGTTCTTAACCCGGCGAGGAATCGGATTGCCATAGGGATCACAATCCGGCATTTGCAGCAGCGCCAACAACAGGGACTCGACTTTCTCGCTCATGACGTGTTCCCAACGGCAGGCTTCATCGTGGGCTTCGTCCCAAGGCAAGCCGATGACGTCGGTCAAGAGCCGTTCTGCCAGCCGGTGTTTGCGAATGACCTCGGTGGCCTCGCGCAGCCCCTGTTCAGTTAACGTAATTTTCCGGTCGTCTTCCAGACTCAGCAGCCCGTCGCGCTCCATACGGGATATGGTCTGGCTGACCGTTGGCCCGGAATGGCCCAATCTCTCCACGATTCGGGCTCGCAACGGAGCCACTCCGTCTTCCATCATCTCGTAGATGACTTTCAGATACATTTCCGTGGTATCGACCAGTTCACTCATTCGCGTGGCTCTTTCTGCATCGTGACTTCTCAGCAACAATCAGGTTTTACACCGCCAAGAACAACTCTAACTTATCAAAATTCTTAACTAGCGGGCACCTCTCCGGTCAGGTTCGTTCCTCCAGTCAGTTTTCCCGGTCTCCTTCCCTCTATTCTTCATAAGAGGCTTGGGCTGGCATTCGCGGATTGTTCGGCCTGATGCGGGTGGTGGCATAATCGAAACGTGAGCGAATATGCGAACCTAAAGATTCCCGCCGAACTTTTGCCCAAAGACGGCCGTTTTGGCTGCGGCCCCACCCTGATTCGTCGTGAACAGTTGGATTGTTTGGGTCGTTCAACTCTCATGGGTACTTCCCACCGTCAACCCCCGGTAAAGGATTTGGTGGCCGACTGTATCTCTCGGATGCGTACCCTTTTTGAGGTTCCCGCTGATTACACGGTGGCTCTCGGCAACGGCGGAGCCACCACCTTTTGGGCTGCCGCCACCGCGTCTTTGGTTCGCCACCTTGCCGCCCATGCCGTCTTTGGTTCTTTCGGTGAAAAGTTTGCCAAAGAGACTTCGGGGGCACCCTTCCTTGAGGAATCACTGATTACCAAGGCCGAGTTGGGCGACTCGACCCTTCCGCAGCTTAGTGAGCAGGCCGATGTTTACGCTTGGCCGCAGCAGGAAACTTCTACCGGGGCAATTGCGCCGGTGAAACGCCTGGGTCACGCGGATCAGCTGGTGTTGATTGACGCGACTTCCATCGCCGGTTCTGTACCGGTCGATTTAACCCAGTCTGATGCTTACTATTTTTCCCTGCAAAAGGCTCTGGGGTCAGATGGTGGACTATGGTTCGCTTTCCTCTCGCCCCAAGCGGTAGATCGTGCCGCTGAGATTGCCGACAAGCCCTCCGCGGATCGCTGGATTCCCTCCATCTTGAACTTGAAAACTGCGGTGGCAAATTCCGTAAAGAACCAGACTTTGAATACGCCGGCCATCGCCACGTTGGAACTGCTGCACTCCCAACTGCAGTGGTTGGATAGCCTCGGCGGGCTTCAGGCGGCGCAACAGCGGGTTCGCGCCAGCTCGGATGCAATCTATACGTGGGCCGAATCGAAGCCGTTCGCTTCTCCCTTTGTCTCAGACCCCGCAAAGCGCTCCCCGGTCGTTTCTACCGTAGAGTTTGATGACTCTGTTGACACCGCGGCTCTGCTCCAGATTTTGCGCGCCAACGGCATCGTGGATGTCAGCCCTTACCGCGCGGTAGGAAGCAACCAGTTGCGCATCGGAACCTTCCCCTCGACTGACCCCGCCGACACGACAGCGCTGCTGGCATGCGTCGACTACGTCGTCGAACGCCTCTAGCCGGAAACAAATGTCAAAAGACCCGACCAACGTCTTGGCCGGGTCTTTTTGCTACGGGATTCAGTTAGGCAAAGAGAGCCTGAATGGGTCCCAGGGCAAAGTAGATAACGAACAAGATACCTACCACCCACATCAACGGGTGAATCTCTTTGAACTTACCGCGCGCTAATTTCACGATGACGAAAGCAATGCAGCCAAAACCGATACCGGCGGTAATCGAGTACGAGAAAGGCATCATGGCGATAGACAGGAAGGCCGGAATCGCGTTTTCCGCATTCTTCCAATCTATGTCCGCCACCTGTGTCATCATCAAAAATCCCACAAAGACCAGGGCGGTTGACGCAGCTTCTGCCGGCACCAGCTCTACCAGCGGAGCAAAGAACATGGACAGCAGGAAACACACCCCGACCACGACGGAAGACAAACCGGTACGGGCCCCCGCGCCTACCCCGGAGGTGGACTCCACGTAGGACGTATTCGAGGAAACGCCGCCCAAGCCGCCGGCCATAGCAGCCAGAGAGTCAATGAGCAGAATCTGGAGGGTACGCGGCGGGTTACCTTTCTCATCGAGCAAACCGCCGGCAGCACCGACGCCGACCATCGTGCCCATGGTGTCAAAGAAGTCTGCCAGCATCAGGGAGAAAATCAGCAGCAACACGGAAATTACCGGGAGCTTCGTGAATGCCCCAAAGAAGTCAATCTGACCGAAGGTGGCAAAATCAGGAAGTTGGACGGGCGAGCCCTCCAGAGCGGGAACATTCTTGGTCCAGCCAGTCTCGTTGACGACCTTGCCAGTCTCATCAGTCATCAGCGGAATCTTGAGAATCGCTTGGAGAATGACCGCGAGAATGGAAGACACCACAATCCCGATGAGGATGGCCGCCTGGACCTTGCGAACGTAGAGAACCAAAATGACCACAAAACCGATGAGGAACACGACCATCGGCCAGCCGGCGAAGGATCCTCCGATACCAAGCTGAACCGGAGTGCCTCCCGGACGGACTACCCCCGCATTGATGAGGCCGACCAGCGTAATAAATAAGCCAATACCAACAGAGATAGCGACTTTCAGCTGGCTGGGTACGGCATTAAAGACGGCTTCGCGGAAACCCGTGACCACCAGCAGCGTGATGGCGACGCCCTCCCAAAAGATGAGTCCCATCGCTTCGCCGTAGGACAGTCCGAAAGGACCAAGCACCAGGGTAAATGACACCATCGCATTCAGCCCCATGCCAGCCGCCAGCGCTAGGGGGAAGTTTGCTACCAGCCCCATCAGGATAGTCATCAAGCCGCCTACCAGGGCCGTTCCAGCTGCGATAGAAGCAGGGGTGACATTTTCAGCTCCACCGGCGCTGGCTGCCGCAATCAGGATGGAGGGGTTGACGACCAAGATGTAAGCCATCGCAAAGAAGGTCACCAGGCCGCCGCGGATTTCTTGCCTTACGGAAGATTTACGCTTGGAGATTTCGAAAAAACCATCAAGTCCTCCGTTGGTGCGCGGGGAACCGCTGGTGGTTTTCTTACCGGATTTGTTTGCAGTTTTCGTTGTATTATTGCTCACCGTTTAACGCTAGTCTTCTCCGTGACGATAAGCCAAAACACAACGTCACAGGCTTATGCGTCCGGGGCTTGTCCCGAGAGGGTAATCTCATCCGGATTGAGTTCCTGCAAGGATTTGTCGTCCAAAAAGGTCCTCCCCACCGGCAGCGTACTCGGTGTCAGGTCCGCATCGGTTTCTGAGTGCGCCCCACAAGTGTGGTCCATCGCCACCACGTGTCCGTCGTCAGGACTCCAGGCGTTGGTACACAAGCCAAACTCCAGCCGCAGCGAACCACTGACTTTCCACAGGTAACCGCAGGTAGAGCAGGGATTCTCCGGCGGGTTACCGTGACGATCCAGTTCGGTGCGGGAATGCACGTCACGCAGCCAGCGCTTCACCGCCGCATTGCGGCCCTCACGATTCAGGACCCGTTTGCGCCCCAGTCCCAGTTCCCACAGAGCCAGCTGGTCGGCGTCCTCGCCGGTGGCTTCATATCCTTGGTCGAGGTTCGGGTCGTCAGGATCGTAGGGGGTCTGGTCCTTGCGCCCCAGGTCGCCGGGCTCTAACCGCTGTGACCACGGTACCCACGGGGGTGCCAACAAGGCGCCTTCAGCGGGCAGCAGGTCGGTTTCACACACCGTCCCAATCCGTCCATGCGGAACTCGGGTCAGGCTGACGGCCCACACCCAGCCTTTGTATCCCGGTTTCAGGCACTCGAAAAAGTGCGTCACCAACCGTTGTCCGGTGGCCTCCACCCGCAGGTGGTCCCCCACTTCTGTGTCTTTAGTAATGGATTTTAAGGCGTCGCGGGCCAGGTCGGACTGTTTAGCCAGTACTGAGTCGGGTTCCGATGTCCCGGCTGGCTGAGTAGTTTGTGTTTGTTTTCGAGCCATCAAAAGCTCCTTCGTGTCACTTCTTGGTCTGGTTCATTTTGGAGATGCTCACGCTTCGAAAGACTGCGCCACAATTTTCAGCATCTTGGCAATCTGTTTGCCATTTTCGGGATACTTTCCCCGTCGCAGACTTCCCGAAGCATCATCAAGAATTCTGATGAGATCCTCTACGATAGGAACCATATCGGCAGCTTTTTTGCGTTGCGCTTTGGCGACGGAAGGAAGTTTTTCTACCACGGTCACGTTCATGGCTTGGCGTCCGCGTTTACCATCGACCACCGAGTATTCGACCTTGGTACCGGGATGCAGATCCACCACGTTCTCAGGCAGGGCCGAGGCATGCAGGAACACCTCTTCACCATCGGCTCCGGCTACAAACCCGAAGCCTTTGACAGCGTCGTACCATTTCACTTTCCCGCTCGGCACATGTCCTCCTCTGTAAATCTTGGTTCACTTACCGCTCAAATCTAACGATTTCGGCAAATATCTCAACCCAACCAGTCTAACTGCAAGCCCCAGCTGAGATAAAGTTATAGGTGACGTTTGTTCTGTTCGGAAGAAAGTAGCAAAGTTACTGTGTTCTCAAGAATTCGTTTCATAGCGGTAGGTTTTGTTTTACTGATGGTGGGGTTCGTTCCAGCGAACTTCGCTCAGGCTTCTCCTGTTATTCAACCCGCAGCAGATCCCCTGGATATCTCCAGCAACCAGATTTACGACCCCGACAACAAACTGGGTGATGACGGCATCTACCAGGTGAAAAGTTCCATTGAAGCTGCCAAGAATTTCAACATGTCGGTCTATATCGCCATCATCCCCGATTTCGGTGAGCTCTCTCCCCGCGAATGGAACGAAAAAACGATGCAACTGTCGCACTTGGAAGCTAATTCTTATCTGCTTTCAATTGCCTACAATCCCAATGAGGACGGCGCGGGCGAGATTGCGGCCTCTTCCACCGCTGGTTCAGCTATCAACAGCGCCCAAGCGGGCGACCGGGCTATGCAGGTTTTGCCTTACCAGTTGAGTAACGGCGAATACGCTTCAGGCGTGAGCTCTTTCGTCCAGCAGTTAATGGATCTGGCCATGTCCGCGAGTTCTGGTGCGGCGGCTCCCGCGGATAACACCGATGTGTCGGAACGCTCCACCAATAACTGGTTTATCCTCATGCTCATTTTGGCAATGTTGGTAGCCGTGGCTCTGGCTATCGCGATTTATCGGCGGAATTCCTACAACACCGCAGCAAAGCCTCAAGATACCGTGGACTTCGACGCTGTTGAGAGCGCCGATCACGACAGCGAATTTGAAAGCAGCGAGGCGCTTACCCCCGGAACTGCGGCAGGAACCATACCTCCAACTAATGCCGAGCAACCCCTCGTCACCCCTGATGTTGTCGAGGCTGCCCCGCAGGCAGTTCCGGCAGATGTCTACGCTGCGGCCCCACCGGTGGAACAGATTCAGCCGGAAGCACCGGTCTATCCAGAGCCAGAAATGCTCTTTGATGAGGCCGCCGCCGCGGAAAGCGAAGCTAACTTTGAACGTGGACTCAAGGCTTTGAAAGACTTGAACGAGTCCATTTTTGCAGCTACCGAAGATTTGCACGCTTCCGTGGAAGCCTTTGGAGAAGTGGAAACCCGTAACTTCGCCGCTACCCTGGAATTCTCTCGAGAACAAGCCAATGCTTTGTTGAACTGGCTGGCGGGAGCGGATTTAGTCAGCTCCGAGGAGGCCGGACAAGTCGAGGATTCAGCTCGGCAGGTGAAGCAGGCTCTATCCGCTGAGGTACTTGCATTCACGAAACGTCGCCATAATCCTGACCAGGTCGGGGCTTCCCTGAATCGGTTGGCAGCTTCCTGGAACCGCGCACGGAAGTCTCTGGCTCAAGTTGAGACTGTGGAGAAACAGCTGGAAATCGACTATCCACAAGCGAATTTGGGTCATGCCAGCGCGAACCTGAACCAATCGAAGCGGTTGTTAAAGGCAGCCTACAAAGGCATCTTGTCCGGGCAAAAGTGCTTGAAGGAGGGCGATGCCAAGACTGCAATCCGCTACACCCGCGGTTCTGAGCGAGCTGTCACCCAGACCGAATTCGCTTTGGAACACATCACGCAACTCAGCGCATTCTTATCCGAAACCACACAACACCTTTCCACCATGTTGGAAACGCTGGATGAGAACGTGCGAACCATCCGGACTTACGACCCCGATGCAAATGGCCAAGAAATCGCCATCACGTTACGAACTATGGAGAAAGCCCGCCAGGCTCTGGCGGGACAGGGAGATCCAATCGAGGCCTTGAGCAAACTCTGCGGGCTGCAGGCCAATCTGTTCAATGTTTATGGCACTTCGGTTTTGGCCCAAGATTTGGCTCAGCTGCAAGCGCAGTTCCCGCAGCGTCTAGCGTGGGAGCAACAACATCTGGAGCTGCTGCGCACGAATATCATGCTGCGCCGCAAGAGCATTGACCCGCAAATCGAGCTGGAACTGTCTCGCTGCGAGCAACTTATCGCCCAAGCGCGAGAGAAGCTCCCGCAAGAACCGCTCATCGGGATGACGATGCTCTCTACCAGCGCAGAGATGTTGATTCAGCTGGGCAGCGGGATTCCAGCGGCTTTCCCTACCCCGGCTAAATAGTTAGACCATTGTTTTGACCCGGTTGCGCGAGAACTGTTTTTCGGAAAAGTATCCGACTGACGCCACGGTTAAAAAAGTTGTAAACTACTGAGGCGTTTTGAAAATTTCGGGATTTCTGTGGGAAATCTCGGCTGTTCAATTTGTGAAAATTTAAAGAAAACACCATAAGCAAAGAAAAACTCAATGAAACTGCAAATTCCTGAAGAAGAAACGACTTACCTTCTGGTCGATGGGGAAAACATCGATGCTACCTTGGGGTTGAGCGTGTTGGGACGCCGCCCTGACCCTGACGAACGCCCCCGCTGGGATCGGGTTCGCGACTACGTTTCGGAAACTTTTCCAGGCCAGACCAAAGGGTTGTTCTTTTTGAACGCATCGGCCCATATGCCCATGACTTTCGTCCAAGCCTTGTTAGCGATGGATTATCAGCCGATTCCTCTCACCTCTGAGGGGGATGAAAAGATCGTTGACGTTGGTATTCAGCGCACCTTAGAGGCCATCGACAAACAAGAATACGGAAATGTGGTATTAGTTTCTCACGATGGGGATTTTGAGCCTCAACTGCGCAGTTTACTGCGCAACGACCACGATGTCACGGTGGTGGGATTTGAAGAATTCCTCTCTGGCGAGTTACGTGTCCTTGAGGAAAGCGGTCTGAAAATCGTGGATTTGGAGCGTGAAATTCACGCTTTCAACGCGCCACTGCCCCGTATCGGAGCGATCCAGCTAGACGAATTTGTCCCGGAAGATTTTATTTAATCGCCGCTAGACGTTCTTGACGCAAACGCTGCAGACCTGGGATTTCCGGTACTGCCAGCGGAAGGGTCGCCCCTATAGCGCGTGCCAGCAACAAATCCGCCAGCTGCGGGTTCCGCGCTAAGCACGGTCCGTGCATATAGGTCGCAATGATAGATCCCTGAACGCAGCCCTCCACCGCTTTTCCGTCCTCTGTGGCACGGTAACCATCAGGAATCTCCCGACTAACTTCACGTCCCTGCTGTACTCCGGCTTGTGCGCTGACCCCGTCAGCCAACCCCGGAGCCACTCCGGGCTGACCGTTGCCGACCCCATAGGTCACGAAGCCCAACGGTAGCGCGTCCCGACCTAAGAGGGTTGCACCCCCGTGGTTTTCAAAACCGGTCAGGGGCTCGGTCAACTCACGCTCCAACTGTAAACCGCTAGCGGAACTGACCAATTCTCCGATGGCCCGAGCCCCTTGCGGCAAGGTCACCACGTCCAGCAGCCCTGCCCCTTCGGTGCGTTTGCCTTCCGCGTCCGTATACCAGGTTCCCAAGACCTGGAAAGCGGCACATATGGCTAGCACGGGCTTCCCATTTTGTACCGCGTGTTCCAATCCGCGGTCCGTCAACAAGCGGCGCGAGGCAATGGTTTGCGCGATGTCCTCCCCGCCACCCAAAGTGTAAATATCCAAAGTCTGCGGAATCGCGTCCGTACAGCTCACATGCACAATCTCAGATTGGTAACCCAATAACTTGGCTCGGTGAGCCAGTACCACCGCGTTTCCGCTGTCCCCGTAGGTACCCAAGACCTCGGGCATCAGCACCCCGATACGCAACGTTGATTCATTCACCGCAACCACCCCTGTGCCACAAATTCAGCCCGTGCGTCACGAAAACTCGTGTAATTCAACAACATGTCGACCTCGCCGGGCGCAACCATCTCGATAGCTTCCAAAACCGTCGGAGCCCAGCGCGTCTCGATGCCCGCATAGTTCAAACGCACCTGCAAATCTGCACCGCGTTCGCCAGTGGCTACCACGGTTTTTCCGCTTAACGCTTCGAAGTTCACATCCCACAGCCAGCTCAGGTCAGTTCCATCGGCGATTTGACCGTTGACTCCCACGATGATTTCAGCCTGCGGATTGAGCATCGTCAAGGATTCCATCCACCCGGCCGGATTCTTTGCCAACAACATCCGAATGTGGCGTCCCTGCACGTCAAAACTCGCGTAGCGTCCCGCCACGTCTCTCACTCTGGCGATGCCTGCGGCGGCGTCTTGCGCTTCTACTCCCAACAGTCTCGCGGCAACGAAAGCCTGCAGGGCGTTGCCGCGATTGGCTCTCCCGGGGAGCCACACCGTTGCGGTCGTGTCCTCCCCACTGGCAGTATCGACCAACCTCATGGGGGAACCGGCGTGGAAGTTCTCAGCTTTCCAAATCCATTTTGGATTAGGCCGGGCAAAATCGGACTGAGTTGGGGGCCTGTCCCAGGGCACCTCTTGGGCCAGCAAATCCTCAACCGGAACCGAACGCCACGACACCGTTCGGTCAAAACCGGAAGCCAGTTCACGCGATTCGCCAGTCAGCGTATCCGGCTCATCCTGGGAATAAATAATCGCTCCGCCGGTTCGAGGTGCCGTCAGCGAGTCTCCGCTCCAGCCTTTGCCCGCCGCGACCCAGACAGGGTGCGCACTATCCCAAGCTGCCGAGGTCACCAGGGGGTCGTCCACGTTGGCGACCACGTAGGCCTGCGGATTTTCATCGACCGCGGCACGAATGCGCTTTTCAATGACCGCAATCTCCCCCACCCGATCCAGCTGGTCACGCGAGAGATTCAACAGCACTATGACCCGTGGACAGGTCGCTTTCGCGATAAGTTCCAGGTGCATTTCATCGATTTCCAGAACTGCCACTCCAGCATGCAAGTTCGACATCAAAGCCGTAACAACACCGGGGGTCATGTTGTCCCCGCCGCGGTTTGAGGCTACAGCTAAGCCCCCCTCCAAAACCGCTTCACTGAGCATCCGCGTAGTTGTGGTTTTCCCGTTAGTGCCTGTGACCAGGGCGATAAGTCGATTCGCCGCCAAATGTTCCAGAATCTCCGGTTGCAGCCACAGCGCCACCCGACCCCCAATCATGCCGCCGCTGCCGCGTCCAGTGAGTCGGGAGACTCGGGCAGCGGCATTGCCTACCGCAATCGCGAAGCGATCCCGCCACCCCAGTCGAGGCTGCGAGGTGGGGGGATTGGAGGCGAGCGCGTTGCCAGCTGTAGAATTAGTCACAGGAAAAGTCTAGCGAAAAACTTTGCCCCACCCTTATCGCAGCTTCATAAAATTTAAATACTAGCATGAAGGAATGCTGAAAATACTGCCAGAGTGTGTGCTATGTAAAAAATGAATCTCAGGAAGTAATTCTGCCGTGACCAAGGAGAGCGCGATGAAGCAAATTGTCATTCTCGGTGGCGGCACGGCCGGTTCGATTGTGTCAAACCGGCTGTACCGACAGCTACCGCAGAACGAATACCAAATCACGGTGGTGGATCGCGACAACAACCACCACTATCAACCGGGGTATCTCTTTGTGCCTTTTGGGATGTACAAACCTCGCACCGTGGTAAAGAAACGCTCCAGATTCTTGCCCTCCGGGGTGCGTTTTGTGATGGACCGAATCAAGAAAGTCGACCCCGTTGCGAAAACCGTGGAACTGGAAAATGAAACCATCCCCTACCACTACCTAATCATCGCCACCGGGTGCACCATTCGTCCCGACCAGGTACCGGGAATGAGCGACCCGAAGATTTGGCGCAAGAGCGTCTTTGACTTCTATACCCTCTCGGGCGCCGGACGTCTGCACCAGGCTCTTAAGAACTTCGAGCGCGGCCGCCTGGTGGTGCATATTTCCGAGATGCCCATCAAGTGCCCGGTCGCACCCCTAGAGTTTGCTCTCCTGGCAGATTGGTACCTGTTTATGCGTCGGCGCCGCTACGACGTTGATATTACCTTCGTCACCCCGCTGGACGGCGCATTTACACAGCCGGTAGCCAAAGCAGAACTCGGAGACTTGCTGCGTAAACGAGATATCGAGATAGAAACCGATTTCAATGTCAAGAAAATCGATCCGGACAGCAAAACCCTGGTGGGATATGACGGTCGTAACATTCCCTTCGACCTGCTGGTTACTATTCCGCCAGTGATGGGTCAACAGTATGTCGCAGATTCCGGCCTGGGCGATGAGAGCAACTTTATCCCCATCGACAAACACACCCTGCAGTCCGAACAATACCCCGATATTTTTGTGCTCGGGGATGCTGGAAATATTCAGACCTCTAAAGCGGGGACGGCGATTTACTTCCAGTCCGATTCCTTCATCCCGAACTTCATTAACTACCTCAACGGGCGTCCGATGACCGAGTCTTTCGATGGACACACCTCCTGCTTTCTCGAGTCAGGGTTTCACAAGGCGCTGCTGTTGGACTTCAACTATGATGTGCAGCCCGTCACCGGCAGGTTTCCCCTCCCGTATGTCGGCCCGCTGCGTCTGCTCGGCGAATCACGTCTGAACCACCTGGGGAAACTCGCGTTCTATCTTTTCTATTGGGGGGCTTTGGTTCGCGGGTTGACGCTACCTTTCCCGCACGATATGTCCAAGGCGGGCAAGAACTTCCGCAAGTGGGGGTTGCAGCCTGACGGGGTGACACCTATTCCCCGCAGAAAACCTGCCCCCATCGAGGTGGAGCCGGAAATCAAGATACCAATCGTCCGGGTCATCGACTCCAAGCCTATAACCACGCAAACAACACCTAAACCAGCCAATATACCGACCAACACAACCAAGGGCGACCTCATTCCTGTGATACACGAAGTTAACGGCAAGCTCATAGATGTGACCGATGAGGGTTTCATGACACGAAAGGATCAGTGGAATGAAGAGGTCGCCGCGGCTCTAGCGCAGGCACTGCACATCGAGCTGGATAATCAGGCGTGGTCCGTGATTCGCTTCGTACGTCAAGACTTCGAAGAACATTCGGTATCCCCCACTCTGGGACGTATCTGCAAAGTTGGCGGCTTCGACGTCAGGGCCCTGTTCGCCATTTTTGGCACCAAACCGGCCAAGAAACTCGCCTATATCGCGGGAGCGCCCAAACCGATTGGATGCGTCTAAACAGCCCGTCGGGAATCTAACCACCTATTCCAGACTGATCGAAGGAGAAAAAACATGGCACAAGCAGCGGAGGAATCACAGTCTCAACCCCAGAACAACCAGACTGCGGTCAACGCCGAAGGCGCTCCTGGCGAAACCATCACCTACGTAAACCGTAAAATGGCTTTCATCTGTTCAAAGGGAAATCTCGATATGGCTTACCCGGCGCTGATTATGGCGCACGCCGCACTCAACCAGGGCGTCCACGTAGATATCTTCTTTACTTTTTGGGGACTCGATATCATCAATAAACGCACTATGGACGACCTCAAATTCACCATGCAGGCGAACACCGCCATACACATGCCCGCCCTGGACAAATTTTATCCCGGCTGGGGCAACGCCTACATGCCCCCCTCGCTCGGAGTCCTTCCCGGCATGACGAGCTTGGCCACCTGGTACATGAAACGCGAGATTGACAAGATTGAGATTCCACCCGTACGAGACCTTTTGGAACAGGTCGCACAGATGGGTGCGAATATGTGGGCCTGCAAGATGACAGCAGACCTGCTGAAGCTCAAGCCGCGGATGCTGCACAAAGCGGTGAAAGGCATCATTGATGCCGGTACCTTCATCGAGCTGTCCGAAGGGGCACAGATTATCTTCATCTAAGTTTCCCCCGGGGAGGTTGCACCGTCACAAGTGGGGTAAAGTGGCTTGGTACCCTTTGTTATGAGAGGTGAACGATGTCAAAGATATGCGTCATAGGAGCGTCAGCAATGGGCACGGCGCTCTGCCGGCCGCTCATCGACACGGGTTGGGACGTAGCCATGTGGGGAACCGAATACGACGATGCGGTCCTGGACGCTTACGCTCTGGGACAAACTCACCCGGCGATTCACGTTCCCCTGGCGCCGCAGGTTAAAACCTATCGCTCCAAGCACCTTGACGCGGCAGTGAAAGGCGCGGAAGTCCTCGCTATTTGCGTTGCTGCCGTTGGCTTACCTGACATCACCAGACGTTTAGCGCCTTACTTCAGCCGCGTGCGGGCGGTATGGGTGCTGACGAAAGGCTTTATCGAGGACGAGGCGGGTAATGTTCATTTGCTGGCTGAGGCGATGGAACAGATAGCTGGCGAAAACGGAGCGGAGCTGCCGACTTTGGTGTCCATTGGGGGACCGGTTATTGCCCGCCAATGCGCGCTGAGTGAGCCCACCGCGACCGTGTATGCTTGTCAAGATTTGGGTGCCGCGGTTCACTATGCCCGCGCGGTACGCACTGATTACTACCGTGCCTTTCCTACTGAAGATACGACCGGGGTTGAAGTCTTGGCTCCTTTGAAAAACAGCTACGCCATTGCTTTGGGCGTGACCGAGGGCATTCAAGAATCGACGGGCTCTCCGCAATCCAACTTGCGCGCCGCGGTGTTCGCCCAAGCAATTCGCGAAATGTCCCTGGTTTGCGAGGCTTTAGGAGGACGCCAGGAATCCGCCATCGGGCTGGCCGGAGTGGGCGACCTAGAGGTTACCGGCATTTCGGGGCGCAATAAGTTCTTTGGAATGCGTCTGGGACGCGGCGAGCACCCGGTCGAAGCCGAAGAACAGATGAAAGCGGCGGGACATACGGTCGAAGGGGTGCACTCAACACCCTTGGCGGTAAAACTTATCGAGCAGCGCTGCCCGCAGCTTTTGGACGAGCTGCCTTTGCTGCGCGCTGTGGACGAAGCGATTAGCGGTGAAGTGGACATTCGTAAGATTTTGGTCTCGGCAGCCCTACCCGCCTACCCCGCAGATATTTTCGCCACCCAGCACCAAAGCAGTTGGAACTCGGACTGGAATCCTGTCGATACCGGCCGGGTGTGGGGGCTGACAAAGCTGGTCAACCGCGTTAAAAATCGGTTGCGTCAGGAGTGAGGCGCTCAACAGGGCACGTAGCAGCACAAATTTCGTTAGAATTCTTAATGAATTCAAAGATGAAATCATGAAGCGGTGAGGCCTGGCATGAAAAACGTGGTGATTATTGGCGGAGGAACCGGCGGCACAGTCACCGCAAACTCGCTGGTGCGCCGCTTGGACAGTAAAGAGTTCCGAATCACCGTCATCGACTATTCTGCCCGGCATTACTACCAGCCCGGTTTTGTCTCACTGACTATGGGAAAAGTTCCCAACCCACTGTTGTGGCGATGGCGGCGGCGAACTTTTCTACCCGGCATTCGGTTCCTTCAGGATAAAGTCATTGCGGTCGATCCGGTCGCAAAAACGGTCACAACTCAGACCAAGCGGATTTCCTACGATTATCTGATTTTGGCGACGGGCTGCGAGTGCCGTCCCGAGCTGGTCGAGGGAATGGCAAAGGGAACCGTCCTGAACACAGGGATTTATTCCTTTTATACCTTGGCCTGGGCACGGCGTTTACGCCGGGCACTGCAAACTTTCGACCACGGTCGCCTAGTCGTGCATATCTCTGAATTCCCCATTCGCTGCCCGGTCGCTCCGATTGAGTTCGCACTGAGAGCCGACCACTATTTCTTTGAACACCGGGTTCGGGACGACATCGACATTAAGATTGTTACCCCGCAATCCCAAGTTTTTGAGCAATCCGTAGCCGCTCGGAATCTTTCTAACCTCTTGCGCCTGCGTGACATCGAGGTTCAGCCTGATTTTGTGGTGCGCCATATCGATGCCGAAGAAAAACGGATGTACGCCTATGACGGGAAAGTTGTTGATTACGACATGCTGGTAACCGTTCCCCCCATGCGCGGTCAGCAGTTCATTGTGGATTCAGAACTGGGCGACGAGATGGGATTCGTTCATCCTGACCTGGAAACTTTGCAGCATCGTGAATACCCGGACATCTTTGTCATTGGCGACACGGCTGATTTGCCGACTTCCAAATCGGGCTCCGCAAGTGTATACCAATCTAGGGTATTAGTTTCTAACTTGCTTGATTACATGGCTGATAGACCGATGATTCGTCATTATGACGGTCACGCCATGTGTATCGTTGACACTGGTTTCAACAAGTCTACCGTGATAGACCGTTCTTACACGGTTCCAGCCGTAACTGGTAAATGGATTTTCCCCTATCTGGGGCCGCTGTCCCTGCTCAAACAGACTCGGATGAACCATCACATAAAGCGATTCATGTTCGTTTTCTACAGTGTGCTCATGGTAGGCCTGCGAATTTTTGATAGATTTTCTCATATACAGCTTTTAGGTAAGGAATTTAGTCGGTGGGGTTTACGCCCTGACGGCACTACTCCGCTCAATACCCCGGATCTTTCCCAAGACTCCACGAGTTTCATCGCCCCCACTTGGAAACGTCGCCCGAATGCCTGCCTTGCAGCGGCATTTTCCACGAAAGTTTTGGAAATTCCCGTGCTCCACGAGGCCGGTGGGGTGCATATTGATGTGGACTCGGAAGGGTTCATGACCAAGCCACATCAATGGACCCGCGAAATCGGGGCCGACCTAGCTCGCGCAATTAACCTAGAGATGACGCCCCGGCATTGGGAAGTCATCGAATTCGCCCGAGAAAGTTTTGCAAAATACCAAGTCAGTCCCACGCTGAGACGTCTCGAGATGGCTGGAGACTTCCCGATTTCCGAGCTTTTCGAGCTTTTCCCGTTTAAACCGGGTAAACTCATCGCCTACGTGGCTGGAATTCCCAAACCGGTAGGCTGTATCTAGGTTCCACAGAGGAGGGAAGTTATGGACAAATCCACCGCTGATTTTTTTGACCAAGATTTCTGGCGCGTCTCGGAACCGCTGTTGCACGTAGACAAACGCAAGATGGCCTTTATCTGTTCCAAAGGTAACCTCGATATGGCCTACCCGGCGTTGATTATGTCAATCGCAGCTCTTACGGACAAAATCGACGTCAACATTTTCTTTACTTTCTGGGGCCTAGACATCGTCACGAAACGCACCATGGACTCCCTAAAATTCACCATGCAGGGGAACGCGGCTCTGCATCTTCCCTTCCTGGAAAAACTCCGCCCCGGTTGGGGTAAACGCTATATGCCTCCCAGCCTGGGAAATCTTCCGGGAGCCACTCACCTCGCCACCTGGTACATGAATAAAATGATGGAAAAGAACGGTATTCCCCCCGTACGTGATTTGTTGGAGCAGATCGTTGAAATGGGCGGTCATCTCTGGGGGTGCAAGATGACCGTGGACCTCATGGAGCTGCGCCAGAACATGATGTTTAAAGGGGTTTCGGGAATCATCACGGCCCCCGAATTCATCAAAAAATCGGAAGGCGCCCAAATTATTTTCATCTAATCGCGTTCCCTCAGCACGCTGGCTAGAGCCGATAGTCTATCGCGACGCCGCCTAAGGGTGAAAGATAAGTGGACTAGGAGGGAGATTTTCGGGTCTCCAGGTCACCGCAGCATGTTTCAGGATTTCTCTCGTGGAGCGGGTCAACAGTTGGGTCGCGTCAGTTTTCGCCGTCGACCACCCCAACGTTTCCAAGACTCTCAAGAGAATCTGTTGGTCAGACCACCCTAGGGCGTTCAGCTCGGAACGGGTCACCGATTTATCTCGCTTGGCCAGCCGCTGCCCCTGCGCATTCATGACCAACGGCACATGAGCATAGATGGCTGGGCGGCCACCCAAAGTTTCGGTGAGCCAGGCCTGCGCCGGAGCGCTGGAAGCCAAATCAGCCCCCCGCACAATCTGGTTCACGCCTTGATTCATGTCGTCCACCACCACGACCAGCTGATAAGCCCAGTCTCCATCGGTACGTCGCAGCACGAAATCGTGGAGCAGACCGGTCAACGGCCCCAACAGGGAATCGTGTACCGTATATTCCATTCCTTGCGGGGCTCGCAGTCGCAAGGCCGGTTTGCGGCCTTGCGCTGCCAGGGCGGCTCGTTTTTCCGCTCGCTCAGAATCACTCAAATTCCGGCAGATTCCCGGATAAATCCCGGGTTTCCCGTGCGGCGCACTGGCGGCGGCCGCAATGTCTGCCCGCGAACAGTAGCATTCGTACACCAGACCATTTTGTACCAACTGTTCCAAAGCGGCTTGGTACAGCTCGTGGCGTTGCGACTGGTAGACAACTCTCTCATCGCTCTGCAGACCCAACGCCGTCAGGTCCTCCAGGGCTTGGGCGGCAAAACCAGGACGAGAACGTCCGGTATCGATGTCTTCTATTCGCACCAAGAATTCGCGCCCGCTGGATTTAGCGAACAGGTACGCCGCCACTGCAGTGCGCAGATTCCCGAAATGCATGACTCCCGATGGGCTGGGGGCAAACCGGCCGAAGCCACTTCGACTCACACTACACCCGCTTGACCAGCGGGAACGTGATAGTTTCACGAATTCCTGCCCCGGTCAAGGTCATCAGCAGACGGTCCAGGCCCATTCCCATACCGCCGGCGGGAGGCATCCCCTGTTCCATTGAAATGAGGAAGTCCTCATCCACTTCCATAGCTTCCGGATCTCCGTTGGCGGCATCCAAAGCCTGCTGTTCAAAACGCGCCCGCTGCACCACCGGGTCGTTCAACTCGGAATAGCCGGTGGCAACTTCGAAACCGCGAATCATCAAATCCCACTTTTGCACCTGGCCGGGCTTGTCAGGGTGCGTCTTGACCAGAGGCGAGGTGTCTTCGGGGAAATCGCAAACAAAAGTCGGCTGCCACAATTTGTCGCCAACGAGTTCTTCCCAGAGGACTTCCACAATTTTCCCGGAGGTATAGTAGGGTTCCAGCTCAATGTCGAGCCGATCCGCCAAAGTCACCAAGGCGTCTTTCGGGGTGCGCACCGTAACTTCCTGACCCAGCGCCTCAGACAGGGAACCATAGAGGTCAATCCACTTCCATTCCCCGGATAAATCGAACTGGGTACCATCGTTCAAGGTCACGACTTCGGAACCAAACACGTCCCGGGCGCAGCGTTGAATCATCTCCCGAGTCAGGTCCGCAATCTGATGGTAGTCCCCGTAAGCGCAATACACCTCTATCATGGTGAATTCCGGGGAGTGCGAAGAATCCGCGCCCTCGTTACGGAAGTTCCGGTTGATTTCAAAAACCTTGTCTATTCCGCCAATCAGGCAGCGCTTCAGGAACAGCTCCGGGGCGATACGCAGGTAGAGCTCCGTGTCGTAGGCGTTCATGTGGGTCACAAAAGGACGGGCGGCAGCCCCACCGTGCAGGTTTTGCAACATGGGGGTTTCTACCTCGAGATAGTCGTGCTCGTCCAGGTAACGGCGCAGCGTCTGCACCACCCGGGAGCGATTGCGCACCATGTCGCGGGCGGCGGGACGCATAATCATATCTAGGTCACGCCGGCGAACCCGCATATCTTCACTCAACGAGACTTCTTCGCCGGCTTCATTAATGTATGACTTCGGCAAGGGGCGCAGCGCTTTACAGGTCAGCTGCCAAGAATCCACGAAAATGGACAGCTCTCCGCGTTTAGAGCTGATGACCCGACCGTGGACAAACAGGTGATCGCCCAGGTCAACCTCTGCCTTATAGGCGGACATCGATTCCGGGCCGACCTCCCGTTCACTAACCATAATCTGAATGGTGGAACCGTTGCCCTCTTGCAAAGTGGCGAAAGCCAACTTGCCGCTGGAGCGCATCAGACGAACCCGCCCGGCCAAGCCGACATAGTCTTCGGTTTCTTCCCCCGCCTGCAAATCCGGATACTTCTGACGTACTTCGGAAATGGTTGCGGAAATATCCACATGTACCGGGTAGGGAGTCCTGCCTTCGGCCAGCATCTTGGCACGTTTTTCCGCACGGATTCGGATCTGTTCAGGAGCCTCGGCCGCATACGTCTCATCGTCGCTCGCCGTCGGCGCTGGGTTTACTTTCTCAGTTTTGTTTTTGTTTTCAGCCACCGTCCTAGTTTAGACCATAACCAGGGGGTGTTGTTTCGCAAGGGTTTTACCCCCGTCAACCGGGTCCCTCACGGGAGCGAGCCGGGTAAAATTGCCCCAAGAAGTCAATCACGATGTTTAGGGGATTCGATGCAACTTTCCGCCGCTGACAAGACGACTGTTTCCGCCCGGCTGAGCGAGGCCAAGCAGTCCTTAGATGAGGTTATCGACCTCATGGATACCGACGCGGACGCAAGCGCGTTGATTTCTAAGTTGAACGAATCATCGAGACGCTTAGACCGAGTCTCTTTCGCCCTGATGGTATCCAGTTTGCAGGGCACTGTCGAGGCCAGCGAACCGGAACGTGCGGCAAACATCAAGCACCTCGAGCAGCTGTTCTTGCATATCGAGTAGGCGGCGCCTGGAGTTAACCAACCGGGTGATTGTGCGCGTCCACATGAACCACGCGAGGAGTCAGGTTCCGAGCTGTTTCTTCATCAACAGTGGCGTAAGCGATGATAATGACCAGGTCCCCGGGAACCACTAGGCGAGCAGCGGGTCCGTTCATCTGAATCGTGCCGGAACCGCGGGTACCGGCAATGGTGTAGGTGGTCAAGCGCGAACCGTTATTGACATCGACCACATCAACTTGTTCCCCCGGCAGGATGTCGGCACGCTCCAGCAAATCCGCGTCAACAGTGATGGATCCGACATAGTTAATGTCCGCATCGGTCACGGTAGCGCGATGAATCTTGCCGCTCATCATGGTTCGCATCCGCATATTTCCCCCTCAACAGGTCTCCCGGTTTGCTCCTCAGGTAGTGACGTCCCAGGGGGCTTTCACAGGGTAGTCCGAAATAGGCTACGGTCGCAACATCTCCCCTGTCCCGCGGCTCACCCCGCAAGGCGCGGCAAGACCCTTGTGACCTCTACAGTTGTACGTCCATATTGTCAATCAGCCGAGTGGAACCAACTTTCGCCGCCAGCGCCAAGATGGCGCGGCCGTGGTAATCGCCGGTAATCGGCACGAACCCCACCGGGTTTACCAGGGCGACATAATCCACGTCTATCCCCGGCACCGACTCGAGACGCTGCCGCACCTTGGCCGCCAAATCGCCCGCACCGAGCCGGGACGCGTTTTCCCGCCCCCACGTCAGAGCCTGGGACAGGTTGAGGGCGGTGTCGCGTTCTTGGGGGGACAGGTAGCGATTGCGTGAGCTCAAGGCCAGACCGTCAGGTTCCCGGCGGATTTCCACCGGCAAAATAGTCAGGGGGAAGTCCAGGTCGGTAACCATCTGGGAGACAATGGCGAGCTGCTGGGCGTCTTTCTTGCCGAAAGCAGCCACATCGGGACGGGTCAGATGGAACATCTTGCCCACCACCAGCAACACTCCAGCAAAGTGCGTGGGGCGAGTTTTGCCTTCCAGGATTGTGGCGGCACGACCGGGGTCGAAACGCACCAGAGCTTCGCCAGCCGGATACATGACCTCAGGGGTAGGCGCAAACAACGCGTCAGCCCCGACCGCCTGGAGCTTGGCGGCGTCACCTGCCAGGTCACGAGGGTAGGTGTCGTAGTCCTCACCGGGAGCGAACTGGGTAGGATTGACGAACACTGTCACCAGCACGGTATCCGCCTGGGCTTTCGCGGCTCGCACCAAATCTAAATGCCCCTCATGCAGGGCCCCCATCGTCATGACCAGGCCAAGCTTGCCACTGACCCCGTTGCGCCAAGCGCTGAGTTCTGAGCGTGTTTTGAGAATTTCCATGTTTTTCCTCCCCCCTTCAGTTTAGTCATTTCCCCGACCCGTTCCGCAACGTGAAATTGTAGGTTGGTCCAGAGATGAGTTGATAAATTCGAACCATGAAATTATTGGCTTCACCCCCGTTTCATTTTCGCTTGGGTGCCTACACTTTTGGCCATTTTGCCGTTGAGTTCGTTGCCAACTATTTCCTGATTACCATCATTGGTCCTCACCTGGTCGAAAAAGAACAGATGCTTACCATGTTGCTGATTTACAACGCCTGTGATTACGGACCGCAGGTGCTGATTGGTTTGGCAGACGATATTCTCCGGCGCAATCACTTTTTTGCCGCAATCGGCCCGGCACTTATTATCTGCAGTTACTTTTTCCGAGGCGACGCGTGGCTGATGGCGGGAGTGCTGGGTGTGGGGATGGCATTCTCACACGTTCCGATGGGCCGACAAGTTCTCCAGGACGCTCCCGATCGATACACGGCTTTGTCTATTTTTGTTTCCGGCGGGGTTCTGGGGGTGTTCCTCGGCCGACAAGTTGCCTTCACCCACATCGCGATTTGGTGGCTATTGATAGCTATTTTGGCTATTTTTGCGGTATTGCTCCTCGCGTTGGGAAGCCACGAGTCGCAGTGGAATAACCCGGCTGAGCAACGAACTCAGAATCTGGATTTGCAGTTAGAGAGGCGTTCCTATCTGGCCATACTGTCTCTGATGGCCATCATCATCTTGCAGTCCTTTGCCTCCGCAGCGATGGTTTTTCAGTGGTCCGTAGGGTGGCTGGCCTGGGGCGCAGCTTTCGCGGCCTGCTTAGGTAAAGCCTTGGGCGGCGTCTTTGCAGATTGCTTTGGATACCGCAATACCGTGCTGTATTCCTTGACCGCAGCTGCGATTATGGCAGGGTTTTCAACTTCAATACCCGTATTAGGTATTATTTTTCTTTTCTGTTTCAACCTCACCGGCGCGACCATTATTTCCCGACTGCCGCGACTTTTGCCCTCGTCTCCGGGAACTGCTTTCGGCTTGTACAAAATGATGCATTTCATCGGATTCTGTCCGATATTGCTCTGCGGGGCACAGACATTTTGCACGCCATTTCTGTTGATCGGGCTGACCTTAGTGGTCGGTCTGCTCATGCTCCTCGAAAACTCCCTAAGCCCCACGGCTGCGCACCAAGGCGACTAAACATGTTCGTTACAGTGCTGATTCGCTCGCTGATTCTAAATTTCGGGATCACGCTGGCCACAGAGTTGCTGGTGGCTCTGGTCTGGAAACTGCGCACCCCTCGCAAGCTCGTCGCAGTGGCATTGGTGAATCTCATTACGAATCCCCCTCTGACCATGACTATGACCTGGATACGGTTCAGCTCCATAGGGTTATACAGCCAGTGGTTTTTGGTGTTTTTTGAACCAATAATTGTATTCCTAGAGGGCTTCCTCTATAAACGTGCCCTTCCGCAGCTGTCGCGTCCATACCTGTTCTCCCTGGTTGCCAATCTTTCTTCGGTATTATGCGGATACGTGATTGCAGGCTTGTGGTACTTTTTAATCAGCAGGAGGTAGAGATGCGACATATTAGTGCTAACTCGAGTTTCTTTCGTTTCACCATCTTTGCCGTCACGATCTTCTTTGCCCTAGCCTTGATTATCCCCTTCGCTGCTTTTGCGGACGTGGGCACCCCCTGGGACTATCTCGATAAAAATGAAGACTACTACGCGGTGGTTACCAGTCCGGACGGAACCCTCAACGTGCGTACAGGCCCCAGCACGGATTACGACATCGTTACAGTGCTCCAAAACAGAGAAGTAGTCCACGTCATCGCTTCTTCTTCGGAAAATGCGCATGGCAAGCACGTTTGGCTGCTTCTGGAGTCTCCTCGAGGGTGGGTTAGCGCTGATCTGATCACAATAGATGACGGCCGTCCACTCCCTGCTTTCATGACTCCCCATCCCACGCCAACCGCTACGGTCACGGAAACCGTCACGCCCACCCCTTCTGAACAAACCACGACGAGTTCTCCCTCCGCAACCCCCACGGCTTCCGAAACTTCCGCAACTCCGAAAGCCTCCGCAACCCAGGCAAGCCCTGCGGAACCAGCTCAGCACAGCAAAGATAGGCTGGTTCGGGTTCTGATTATCGGAATTGTTGTTGGGGTTACGCTGATGGCATTGCTACTGCTTTACCTGCTATTCATCCGTAAGAAACAGACGCCGCAAAGCTAACTTTCTACAGTTGAAACCACTCGCTCCAGCCAGGCGGCAGGGGGTTCTTTCTCACGTGCCATGTCCGCGTGTGAGACTTGCAGTTCCCACAGACTCTGCGCGGAAGCGGTAGGCAGATGGTACACCGTGGTTGGCACGACCCCGGGCACCAAGTGCAGTTTGACGTTTGCCATCCCTAAAGCCCGTTGTGCCGGTCCTTGCCGCAGGGCTACGGATTGCATCCGGCAATGCGGCACGAAGGACACGCGGCGGGTGATTCTGCCGTCACGAATCATCACCATCGTTGTGGTCAGCACGGCAGCTTTGCGGTTCCACGTGATCCAGTCAAACCAGCGGGCTTTCGGCGAAGCGGTAAAAATACCGGGCGCTGGCCCGGAACCATACATCATGACTTCCAAGAGGTTTGTACCAGCTGTTCCAATTTCGGCGCCGTTGAGGTCGGTGACCGCGCCGAGGTCGTGTTCCATCATCCACAATGCTTGTAGCGCCTGAGTTCGGGTTCCTACCGGCAGCATCACGTGGGAGCTGGTCTTGCTCTTATTGTTGCCGTTCCCTTCGGCGGCACCCTGATATCCGGCCATAGTTAGCTCGACTCGCCACCAATCCTTGCCCCGCCACAGCAGGGGCTGCTTCAAGACGACGGCGTGAACCCGCCCGGGAGGAATGGTTTGGGAATCATGGGTCGTCAGTCCGCGGCGCAGCCGGATTCCATCAGCAGAAGCCGCCGCGGTAAAGTTCCAACCTTCGTTAACTTTTTGCATCACCGCCGCAATAGTGGCGATAACACCACCGATAACACCCAATATTGCTTGCGGAGCAATCAACAAGGCCGCTGCAAAACTGTCTGCATCGCCACTGAGGTAAATAGCTATCGCGGGCATTAGCCCCAGTACCAACAGCAGGGGAATGAGTAGCACCGCGAACCAGGTAGAAATGGAACGCAGAATGGAACCAACCAACATATCGGTTGGCACTTCGTAAAGTGTTGTCTCAGGGGCTTCTCCACTGGCGGCGGGTAAGGCTCCCACCAGTCCGGCCTCACCTATCCCGATAACTTTTGTACCATTCGTTAAAGAATTAGCAGCATCCGTCGCGGGGCCGGTTGGGGTTTTTTGACCGGATGCCTTCGATAGCACTTCAGCCCGCAACGCTTGAGCCTGGGAGGCTTTCAGATACATGATGTCAATCTGAGAACCGCTGGCTCCCGCGGAATCCACGTGCAGCTTAGCCAAACCGAACAGACGCGGCACTAACGGAGCGATGACGTCTACCGCCTGAATCCGGTTTAGCCGCATATGACGTTCTTTTTTGAAAATGATGCCGTGGCGAAACAAAACCGCTTCATCAGTCAGCGCATAAGCGGTAAATCTCCAGCTCAGATAGGTAAAAAGAACCAGCAACAGCAGAAGTACCACGATTCCCAGCAGGGAAAAAAGCAGCACCGGCAAGACCTTTCCTGTCGACTGCATCGCAGCCATCTCCTTAGAAAGGTCACGTATCAAGTCGAGTTGCGAATAAATAACCGCCACCAGTACCACCAGGATTCCCCACATCTGGGTCAGTGGTGTCAAGGGGTGCACTTTGCGCCAAACCGGAGGTTGCGCGGCAACGCTGGTGAGGTCAGAACTGCCGAGACTCCCCTCCGGCAAGCCCTGCGAAGGTAAGGCCGCCGAAGAATCTTTGGGCGTCCCTTCCGGGGGTTCCCAGCCAGGATTAATTGGTTGTGTCATCTGTCATTCCCCGCCGTGTTCACAATCCCGCTCGCAAGGATTCACCGCGCGCAGTGAGGATTTTACGTAGGCGATCCGCCTCGTCTCGATCCAGTCCGGGAATGCTCGCCGCTGATTCCATCGAAGCGGTCTTCATACTGACCTGGGCGATGCCGAAAATCCTGTCGATAGGCCCCTGCTGCACATCAACGAACTGCATCCGCCCGTAGGGAATGGCCCACATCTTCTTAAACATGATGCCGCGACGTAAAAACAGATCCCGCTCAGACTCGGCGTAGCCCCACGCCTTGACCTGGCGCGGAATTAACCACAGCTGCCACACTAATAGACCAATCGGTACAATTTCTAGGAGCCAAAACCACGACACCCCTTGTGTAAACATCATTGCCCCCGCGAATACCCCGATAGCCAGGGCGAGAACCACAGTCCACACCAACAACCCCAAAATCCGCACCGTGATGAGTTTCATGGAAATCGGTTTAAACGTCACACCCTCAGGATTAAATAATTCACCACTCATAGGGACATCCTATCTAGGCACAAGGGGATTAATCGAGGCAGAATCCGCACTTAGTCCAAAATTTTACGCAGCTGGTCGTACTGGGTGGGGCTCAAACTTCCGCGTTGCCGCAGTCGTTGCGCCGCGGCTCGTGCCAGAGCACGATAGGAGTCGGGGACGTCAGCCAAATCGTCAAAAGGCAATGCCGGATCCAAGTCGTCTTTGTCAAGGACGGGTCCGTCCTGCAGCGCCTTGAGGTGTAGGGCGACGGTTTGAGAGTCTCCGCGCACCACCGGTCCGGACAACCCCGCTTCTCCCTCCTGTAAAACTCTGTCGAAAGCGGCCTTAAACAACGGCTCGGTATAGGCTGCCGGGTCGTCCAAACCCGCCATTCGCAGTGCTCGCAAGGCTTGGGATACCACAATCACCAGGTGATTTGCCCCGTGCGCTAACGCTGCGTGGTACAGGGGACGTGCCGAATCAGGCAACACATGCGGTATCCCACCGAGGTCCAAAACTAAGGCTTGGGCCACAGCCAGCAATGCCCGCGGCGCATTGACTGCCCAATGAGTTCCCGGTAAACGCTGCAGGTCCAGGGACGTACCGGAAAACGTTTGCGCCGGATGCAAAGCCAGTGGAATAGTTCCCGCTGCGGCGGCAGGCTGCAAAACATCCAATCCGTGAGCCCCGGAAACGTGAGCGACCAGCTGACCCGCTCGAAACGCTTGAGCCTGCGCTAATTCCGTAACCAGAGGGGCGATTTCTTGATCTCGCACGGTAAACACCACGAGGTCGCACTCGGGCACCAGCTGTGCTGGCGACACCACCGCTACACCGGGGAGGATGGCATCCACCCGTTCTTGGGAATTCTGCGAACGCGCGGAAACCCCCACTAAAGTGTGTCCTGCCTGCGTGAACGCTGCGGCCAGAATTGGTCCGACCGCCCCCATACCGATAACCCCCACCCGCAGAGCCGGGCTGGGACTCCCACCAATTTCAGACATGTCACTATCGTAAACCACCGGACACGGCGCGGGTCCGCGCTGCCCGAACCAGATTCTCCCCACCCAGCTGCTGACCGGGAACTCGTGAATTCAGAGAATCTCAGGAGTATTCGATGGGAAATCCGCTTCAAGCTGCACCCAGCACTGCCTTTTGCAGTTAAGATGTATGTAAGGAGTGCCGTGCCTCCTAACTTGCGCGGCAATTTGAACATTTTGTTTAACGAGGATGGTTATGGAACCTGCAGTGAGCGAAGCACGACTTTTGGTCGTGGATGACGAACCTAATATTCGCGATCTTCTGGCGTCTTCCCTGCGTTTTGCGGGATACGATGTCTTGAGCGCCGGGGATGGTACCGAGGCCTTGCGCCTGGCCACGACGGAGAAACCGGATTTGGTCATCTTGGATGTCATGTTGCCGGATATGGACGGCTTTACCGTGACCCGTAAGCTGCGGGCTTCCGGCATCGATATGCCAATTCTGTTCCTGACCGCCAAGGACGACATGCGCGACAAGGTCGAGGGCCTGCAGGCTGGCGGCGACGATTACGTCACCAAGCCGTTTGGCCTGGAAGAAGTCGTGGCTCGTATCAACGCTATCCTGCGCCGCACGAAGCACTCTGCAGTAGAACAGCCGCTGCTGCGTGTGGCTGATTTGGAGCTGGACGACAACCTCTACGAAGTACATCGCGGCGGTCGCCTCATCGACCTCTCCCCCACCGAATTCAAACTGCTGCGTTACCTCATGGTCAACGAAGGGCGGGTGGTCTCAAAGACGCAAATTCTCGATCACGTGTGGGAATACGATTGGGAAGGCGATGCCGCCATTGTTGAATCCTACATTTCTTACCTGCGTCGCAAACTTGACGCCCCGGACGAGAACGGTAAAGTTCCGCCTTCGCTCATCCAGACGCGTCGCGGTGTCGGCTACCTCTTGCGTGACCCCAACGAGTAAGTACTGGAGGTTTACCGCCGCAGCGAAAGGTGCGAGCCTCTGGCGGTAGTAAACCAATTCCCCGCCACCTGGTGGAACGTGTCGGACTTTCGAAACAGCACCCGAGTCAGATGAGGAGTGGCAAGTGCGTGGAATAGGGAAACTGTGGATCTCCCTGGCCTTGGCCACGCGGCTGACGATTATTTTTGCAGTCGCCTTGGTGACAGCGCTGTCGTTGGCTGGAACCGTAACGGTGCTGTCGCTTTCGTCGTACCTGACCAGTCAGCAGGACGCGCAGCTTTCCGCTGCCGCCAGGGTTATGGGTCCCAACGCCGCCAATCTCTCGGACACAACGGTGTTTTCCAACAATATGCCCAGCGATTACTACATCTACGTGCAGTTCGCGGGCTCTATGCACCGACCGGACCGCGAATTTATTACCCCGGCAACAAAGAGTAAATCGGGCATTCCGCAGCGTCAATACTTGCCGAAAAAAGCCGATATTCCCACCATCAGCAATGCGTCTTCGCTGGTCATGCCCGGAACTACGGTCCCTTCGACCAAATCGGGTCAAAAGTGGCGGGTTCTGTCGATTTTGCTGACTTCGCAGGGCAAAGTCGCCGGGGCTGCGACTGTCGGTTTGTCGATGACACCGCAGCGCAATATGCTCCAGGCCATCATTTTCACCATTTCAATCTCGACTCTGATTATCGCCATTGTCGGCACTTTGATGACAAACTACCTGGTTGGGAGGGCTTTCCGGCCTCTGCATGAGATTGAGGTGGTCGCGAACAAGATTGCGGCCGGGGATTTGACGCAACGTGTTAAGAAGGCTCCTACCACCACCGAGGTGGGTTCCCTGGCGAACTCTATGAACGTGATGCTTTCCAACCTGGAACAGGCTTTCTCAGCGGTGGAGCTGTCCGAACGCAAGATGCGGCGTTTCGTCTCTGACGCGTCCCACGAGTTACGTACTCCCACCGCCGCGATTCGCGGTTATGCGGAACTGTCGCGCATGGGTGGAGTGGGCCCGGAGCGCCAGGCGGAGGTCATGGCGCGTATCGAGTCCGAGGCTACCCGCATGGGCAATATGGTTCAGGACTTGCTGACGTTGGCGCGATTGGATGAACACCGTCCGATGACTTTCGAGCGCACCGATATTACCGCTTTGGCGCGGAACTCTCTATCGGATATGGCCGTGCTGGATCCGGAACGCGACATGCAGCTGCTGAACATGGAAGATGAGACGTTGGAGGAAGTCTACAGTGTCTATGCAACTGTGGATGCGGAAAAGATTTCCCAGGTCATCACCAATTTGCTGACTAACGTGCGGCAGCACACTCCGGCCAATACCCCCGTCGAGGTGGTGGTGGGTTACCACATGTGGCCTGACGAAACCGGAGCTCCCCTTAAGAATGCCGCGGCTTCAAAGATTCCCGCGTTCCAGCGCTGTGCCGTCCTGGAGATTCGTGACCACGGTCCGGGCGTAGCTCCCGAGGATGCCAAAAAGGTTTTTGAACGTTTCTATCGTTCCGATACGTCCCGAGTGCGCACCACGGGCGGTACCGGGCTAGGTTTGGCCATCGTCTCCGGTATCGTTTCGGCTCACAACGGTACGGTGGCTATGCTCCAGACTCCCGGCGGTGGCGCCACGGTAAGGATTAAGCTACCGTGCCAGGCCTCGCACGTGGATTCTCAGGGTGAGAACCAGAGCAGTCCAGCCGCAAAGTTTGCTGCGGCTTCAGTCGCTATCAACAAGGCTTCCAACACCAAGGAAAATTCCCGGCAGACTTCAGCCCCCGCTCGTAAAGCACCAGCCAGCGCCTCGAAGCCGCAGGGCATGCCTGTCGTAAGACCGGTGCCTCCGATGGTGCGACCTGCCGTCCCCACTCCGGTGGTACAGCCAACTCCTCCCGTGGCGCCTTCCCCTCGGCCTCTCGCAAAACCGGTCCCCAAGCCGACGAAGGTTCCCCCGCCTCCGCCCCCGCCGCGTTCCGCTTAGGTCTGTGAGTTCTTCTCAACACCAAAGGTGGGGCTTCGAGCTACGGTTTTTACCGTCTGGAGCAACGGTTTTAGGCGAAAGTCGTTACTACCGGGATAAACAGGTATACTTGGTAGGTTGCTTTGGGTTTCCCAAGCTGGCAGAGGATGATGTGTATGGCCGAGATGATACCGGCTTGGTTATTGTCGGGTTTTGCCCGTTCTGTTGCCGCTGAAGGCGGTACAGCTCCAAGAGACGTAGCCCAATCCGTAGGCACCGAGTTGGCGCAGCGGTGGATGGCTCCGGAGCGCCATTTTCATAACCTGGAATATCTGAAAACCACCCTGGAAAACGTTGATATTCTCAGCGAACAAGCTCGGGACGTGGATGCTATCCGCTTGGCCGTGTGGTATCACGGTGCGATTTTTGATGTTTCCGAAGCTGCGGTGGAGCGCGGAGAAGCGGGACTGAACGTGCTGGGTTCCGCTGATTATGCTGCTGATTCTCTAGCTGAGCTAGGCGTTAGTGAGCCGCAGATTGAAAAAATTACTGATCTCATCCGGGGTTTATACCACCATCAGGCGATTGACGACATCGATGCCCAGGTGCTTTCCGATGCTGATTTATGTATATTGGCGGCGGATCCTCAGGAGTACTTAGAGTACTTGCGAGCTATTCGCCGCGAATACGCCGCCTATGACGAGGCTTGTTTCATTTCCGCCCGTTCCAAAGTCATCGGCAGTTTGCTGAACCGCCCGCAACTGTTTTGGACGCACGGGGCTGCATCGTGGGAGGAACAAGCCCGCGAAAACCTCCGTGCCGAATTGGAACGTCTGGAAAAAACCGGTACTGCCGGGTTGGACATCGCTGGTGCCGGGGTTGACCCCACGGTCCAGACCGGCGCGATTCCCGCTGCGACATCGACATCGGAACTGCCACCCACTCCGCGGGAGGGCACCCCGAAAGTTGCTGTCACCAACCCCGAAACCGGGGACTTGTCTGGATCTTCCCCGAGGGATGTGGATACGGAGGAGACGGATGAACCGGACGAGGTCAACCCTTATGCGCCTCCGGATGAAGCGGATTTGGGTTCGACCCTTGAGAACGTCGCTGAAGCCATGGATACGATGGTCATGAAAGCGCTAAAACCCGCTGAAGTTGACTCTAAAACTATCTCTGAAGTGCAGGAATAGAGTTTTCCACAGGGTGCACGATTTCGGGGTTTTCCACAGGTAGATTTTTTGTGACTGGGTAGCTCGCACGTATTGCCTTAGTTTGAAAGTGCGAAAACCAAAGTTTGGTTTTCCCTCACTTTAGAAGTGTTTCAAACGAAAGGAATCACCATGCAATTTCAAGTTGATAGCGATGCCGTAGCTGCCGCCGGCGCCCAAACCCGCGCCTGTGCAGAGGAAGTCAGTGCCCAAGTTTCAGCGATGATGGCGAATCTGACCGCCTTGCAGGAATCTTGGACCGGTGCCGCCTCCGGAGCTTTCGCGGCTCTCGCGGCTCAATGGCGCGCCACCCAAGCCACCGTGGAGGATAACCTTCGCCAGATTGGTTTGCAGCTCGACACGGCCTCCGCGAATTATGCCGAAGCAGAATCGAATGCCGCGGCGTTATTTGCCGGAGCATAAAGGATTTCGGTTCAAATCCCAGACCACCAAATCAAAGAACTGAGAGACCCCGTTGGGAGTCTCTCAGTTCTTAACGATTCATGGAGTTTGCGAGAGGGTTTTGCCGCAGGTTAGCGACGCAGACCCAAGTTGATTTTCTTTCCGGTCACGATTGAGATCACGACCGCAGCCGCAACCCCGGCCCCCACGCACAGTAGCATGATAAAGACAAAGGAAACCACGCCGGGAACCGAGTCAATCGGGGAGGACACGAAGGCTTGCGGGGCGTTCGCATTAATCGCCGAGATAGAAGTCTTGGCTTTTTCGGGTGATTGAGGAGCCACATTGGCGTGAATCTGAGGTTCCGCATTAGCTACGGATACCGGAGCCTGAGGGTACATGACTTCAGGACCAGCCGGGACATCGACATCGTTGCCGCCCGCGTTCAGTTCCGCGGTGGAAGGGGCCGCGGGGGCAGGAGCTACGGGATTGACCGCTACATCGGAGGCGCCGGAGGGCATCGAATCCAAATTCACGTGCTCCATGACCGTGCCGGCCGAATCTCCGGATGCGTCCGGGGAAGGCAAAGTATCTGCGTAAGCTGCCGGGCCAAAAGCCAATCCCAGCACCAACGCCGCTGCTGTAATCAAAAACTTTTTCATCGCGTCCTGCCTCAGTTTCGATTTCCTATGTCCAGGGTTTTCCCAGTTCCTCACCACACGATTTTCCCAGGTTTCAAACCGAGGAATCCTTGCGGCTGTTACTTAACATTGTAACCTCTAAATTTTTTATCGGGAACCCCTCAGGTTTCATTAGGATTCTTTTCGGAGTTTTTGTGTAATTCTCAAGGTTTTTTCCGGTAGTTTTCCAAACCTTTGTAACAACATTCTCACCTTTGCGCTCCCGTTGGCAGCCCCGAACTGACCCAACCGAGATGGATTCAAGGACCGAAGAACCATAAAAACCCACCGGGGCGACCCCCTGAGAACAGGGAATCGCCCCGATGAAAGTTATGAATAACTCGAGCGGTTCAGTACCGGTCTAGTACATGCCGCCCATGTCGTCGCCAGCCGGAGCCGGTGCCGGAGCCGGAGGTTCGGGCTTGTCAGCCACCACCGCTTCGGTGGTCAAGAACAGACCCGCGATAGAGGCCGCGTTCTGCAGAGCGGAACGAGTCACCTTCACCGGGTCAGCCACCTTGGCTTCCAACAGATCTTCGTACTCGCCGGTAGCGGCATTCAGACCCTGGCCCTTGGGCAGGTGACGGACCTTCTCAGCCACAACCCCGCCTTCCAGGCCAGCGTTATCCGCAATCTGCTTCAGCGGGGATTCCACTGCCACCCGCACGATGGCGGCGCCGGTCGCTTCGTCGCCTTCCAGCTGCAGATCCTTGAAAGCCTCCGCGGCAGCCTGAATCAGAGCCACGCCGCCGCCGGGAACCAAGCCTTCTTCCTTCGCAGCCTTCGCGTTGCGCACAGCATCTTCGATGCGGTGCTTGCGTTCTTTCAGCTCCACCTCGGTAGCGGCACCGGACTTGATGACGGCCACGCCGCCAGCCAGCTTCGCCAAGCGCTCCTGGAGCTTCTCACGGTCGTAGTCGGAATCGGTCTTTTCGATTTCCTGACGAATCTGGCGAATGCGAGCCTCCAGGGCATCCTTGTCGCCAGCGCCGTCCACGATGGTGGTGTCGTCCTTGGTGACAACGACCTTGCGGGCGGTACCCAGCACTTCCAGACCCACGTTCTCCAGCTTCAGACCGAGGTCCTCGCTGACGACCTGGGCGCCGGTGAGGATTGCCATATCCTGGAGCATAGCCTTACGGCGATCGCCGAAACCGGGGGCCTTGACCGCGACAACCTTCAGCGCGCCGCGGATACGGTTCAGCACCAAAGTTGCCAGAGCTTCGCCTTCGATGTCCTCGGCGATAATGGCCACCGGCTTACCAGCCTGCATGACCTTTTCCAGCAGCGGCACCAAGTCCTTGATAGAGGAAATCTTGGTATCCACCAGCAGGACGTAGGTGTCCTCCAGAGCGGCTTCCTGACGATCCGCGTCGGTCACAAAGTAGGGGGAAATGTAGCCGCGATCGAAACGCATACCCTCGGTGACTTCGAGGTTCAGACCAAAGGTATTGGATTCCTCCACCGTGATAACGCCTTCTTCGCCGACCTTTTCCATGGCCTCGGCAATCATGTCACCAATGGTTTCATCAGCGGCCGAAATCGAGGCGGTCGCTGCGATTTGTTCCTTGGTCTTAACTTCCACCGCGTCGGCGAGCAAACGAGACACTACCGCGTCAACGGCCTTCTCGATACCGTGACGCAACGCAATCGGGTTCGCGCCCGCAGCCACGTTGCGCAGGCCTTCCTTCACGATAGCCTGAGCCAAAACGGTCGCCGTAGTGGTACCGTCACCAGCCACGTCATCAGTCTTCTTGGCGACTTCCTTAACCAGCTCGGCGCCAATCTTTTCGTAGGGGTCAGCCAGATCAATTTCCTTAGCGATAGACACGCCGTCATTAGTAATGGTCGGGGCGCCCCACTTCTTTTCCAACACCACGTTGCGGCCCTTGGGTCCCAAGGTTACCTTGACGGTGTCAGCCAACAAATCCAGGCCGCGTTCCATGCCGCGACGGGCTTCTTCTGCAAAGGCAATCATTTTTGCCATTTATTACAACCTCCGCTTTTATAAGGTTCATGTGCGGCGAATGCCCGCGACGGACGGCTGGGGTTGTGGCGGTTCACGTCTCCGCGCGACCTGCAGCCTCATTCACCAACTTGTCACTCTGACATTGAGAGTGCTAACTCAATCTTGGCACTCTAACCCCTCGAGTGCAAGTTTTAAATTTCTGAGTCCGCGGCGAGTTGCTACGCAAAAATGACTTGCCCGACTGGCTTTAGAGTCTGCCGACCAGCACGACCTGAATCGTCTCCAGGCCGTCTTTGGGCACAATCATGTCGATATTCAAAACCCGCTGCACCTCGCGCGCTTCCGCTTCCCGGTCAGACGGGTAATAGATAGTGTTCACCGCGGGTTTAGTGCCCTGGAAGTTTTCAGCAGACACCTTTGTAAAGCCATCTGCTGCCACTTTGTCCTTGGTTTTTGCGGCCAGTCCGTTGATTCCCGAAGCATTCAAGACGCTCACGGTTATAGTCTTATCAGCCGTACGCGGCTCGGTCGTTTTTTCAGCGGCGGGCGGGGTGGCTTGGGTCGGTTCCTCGCTGGGCGCGACACTTTCTGTGGGTTCTTCGCTGGGTTTGCCGGTCTCAGCAGGGCTCGGAGTCGCCACGGTATTCGGGGTTTGACTCATCTGGGGCTTAGTCGCCGCATCGTTGGCGGTTGAGGGGTGCGATCCAATCAGGAGCAGCATGGCCCAAGCCAGCAAGGGTGCGGCGATAATCACGATGACAAAGGGCAGAAAACCGTGCCACCAGGGCTGACCAGGTCGGTGCGCGCCCTGGGGCAAGTTTTTCCCAATCCGGTCGAATTCATCCTCGGGGTATCGTGCTTCATCCACGTGTCCAGCTTACGGATTACATCAGTTTTCGGGCTGTTCCCACGCCGTTAACCCAACGGAAAAAGTTACGCAAACGCGTCCATAACCGGCCGCTCACGGCAGGCGCCAATCCACCGGCTGACCGCCCTGGGCCACCAACAATTCATTGGCTCGTGAAAAGGGACGGGAACCAAAGAATCCTCGTGACGCTGATAGCGGGGAGGGATGAACCGATTCGAGGCACGGTACGCGGGGCATAAACTCTTTGGTCTTGCGCGCATCAGCACCCCACAAAATGGCGACCAGAGGCAGCCCTTGCGCAGCGTGATGTTTAGCGAGTTCCCGGATTGCGAACTCGGTAATAGCCTCCCAGCCTCGGCCTCGGTGGGAGGCAGGTTTCCCCGGTTGTACGGTCAAAGCTCGGTTTAGCAGCATGACTCCCTGATTTGCCCAGGGCCGCAAGTCTCCCGAAGTCGGCAGGGGCAGGCCTAAATCTTGGTGCAGTTCCTTAAAAATATTAACCAGCGAACGCGGAATTTCTGTACCGGGCATTACAGAAAATGATAGCCCCATGGCGTGACCGGGGGTTGGATAGGGGTCTTGGCCCACAATCAGGACCTTCACCTGCGCCAAAGGATACTGAAAGGCGTGAAATACATTCTCTCCAGCCGGAAAGTATCCCCGTCCCGCCGCCAGCTCAGCACGCAGGAAATCTCCCATGGCGTGAATCTGGTCCTCGACCGGAGCCATAGTTTGCGCCCAGTCCGGAGACATTATCCGTTCCAGTCCGCCCCGATTCTCCCCCGTATTCATGGCCACTCCCTACATGTCCAGAGCCAAATCGAGAATGGGAGCGCTGTGCGTGAGGGCTCCCACAGAGATATAGTCCACCCCGCAGGCGGCGGTCGCTGCCGCGTCACTCAGTGTCAGACCCCCGCTGGCCTCGGTTTTCACTCCGTGCGAGGCCGCGATTGTCACCGCTTTGGTCATGATTTCCGGGCTCATATTATCCAGCAAAATCAGCCCAACCCCGAGATCCGTTGCCTCCCGAACCTGTTCCAAAGTGTCGCATTCGACTTCCAGGGGAATTTGGGGGGCATGCGCCCGCACCGCCTGCACCGCGGCCGCCAGCGAACCGGCTGCGGCGATGTGGTTGTCTTTAATGAGCGCCGCGTCCCCCAACCCCATCCGGTGATTTTCTCCGCCGCCGCAGCGCACCGCGTACTTTTGCAGCACGCGCATTCCGGGAATCGTTTTGCGGGTGTCACGCACCCGCGCTTTTGTACCTGTCGTTCCACTCTCGCAGGGGGCGTCGGCAATCGCATCCACATAAGCCGCCACCGCACTCGCCACACCGCTGAGCTGACTGGCCAGGTTCAACAGGGTCCTCTCGGCGGTCAGCATAGTCCTGGCACCGGCAGTTATCTCTAAAATGACATCTCCTGGCTCAACCCGTTCCCCGTCCTGGCGCCGCATCGTCACCCGCGGTGTCGGGGCGCCGGCCTTTTGCGCCAGCACGAAAGGTACCGCGGCGGCGATGGGAACCCCCGCCAGGCAACCCGGCGCGCGGGCGACCATCCGGGCTTGCACAGTGAGGGAGTCATCAAAAATGGCCTCCGTGGTGACGTCCGGCCCATAAGCCAAGTCTTCGTCCAAAGTCGCCTCAATAAAGTCCGTGACCTGGCGCGAATCTAACTTCGCTGCCGCTAAAGCGCTGGTGATTCCTGGTGGTAACATCATTTCTCTCTCCTTTTTCACGTCTGGTTCGTGCCGTAGGCTCACACCGGAGTCTCGCTGACTTCCAGTGAGGTTCCGTCTGGACCCAGCTGCACGTCCAGGTGCCGGCGCCATTCCTCGCGGCGGTGCGGGAAATCTGTTCTCCGGTGGGTGCCGCGGGATTCTTCTCTGGCCAAGGCCGGTGCCACTAGGGCTCGGGCTACCAACGTGGCGTGGGGGGACAGTTTCTCCAGTTCAGTCTGAGCCCGCTGCAAGCCGGCGCGATCGCGCAACACATAGACGTCGCGGCTCATGATTTCCTGGATTTTTTCCAGTACCGTGGGCGCAATGACCGCCGGCTGGGGAATCGTTGCCGGTTTCGCCACCGGACGGCGTCGCAGTTGCGGCAGGTCCACTTCCGCCAGCTGCTTAGCGACTAAACTGCCCATGACCAGGGCTTCCGTCAGGGAGTTTGAGGCCAGGCGGTTTGCGCCCTGCACCCCGGTACACGCCACCTCCCCAATGGCATAGAGCCCTGCCACGTTCGTTTGCCCGCTCATGGTGGCCGCGATTCCGCCGCAATAGTAGTGTGCCCCGGGGCGGACCGGAATGGGTTCGGTGATGGGGTCTACTCCGCGGCTAGAAACCAGCTCATAGATGGTGGGGAACATTTCTTTCCATTTCTGAGCCCCGAAACTGGTGGCATCCAAGTAGAGGTGATCCAAACCGTGAGCCACCATATATTCCTGTTCTGCCGCCGAAACCACGTCACGCGGCGCCAGGTCCTCTTGGGGATGAACCCCGCGCATGACCCGGTTGCCCTGCCCGTCCACCAGGAAAGCGCCTTCCCCGCGCACCGCTTCGGACACGAGTACCCCCCGGTCGCCCTTAACTTTAACGGGCGGTACAAAAATGGTGGGGTGGAACTGCATGAATTCGAGGTCGCGGCCGATGGCTCCGGCGCGCAGGGCTGCGGCCAAACCGACTCCGTTGACGACTTCGGGGTTTGTGGTCGCGTTCCACAGCTGGCCGATTCCGCCGGTTGCGAGGATGACCGCAAAAGCGGAAACGACCCCGAATCCGCGCCGGGAATCTCGCACCGTGGCGCCACAGGCGCGGCCTTCTGCATCGACCAAGATATCGCACAACTCGCAGTCTTCCAGGACTTTCAGTTCACCTTGTCCGCCGGTGTTCCAGGTCGCGCCGTCCATGGCGGCGACATTTTTTGCCAGCGTAATCTCGATTTCATGTCCCGAAGCGTCCCCGTTGGAGTGCAGGATGCGCCGCGCGGAATGCCCCCCTTCCAGGTGCAGGTCGATTTCCCCGGCCGCGTTGCGGTCGAAGCGCGCTCCGATACGCATCATCCACTGCAGGGCTCGCGGGGCTTCCTGAACCAGGGTGCGCACCGCCGTCTGGCTGCATAAGCCTGCCCCCGCCACGATGGTGTCTTCGTAGTGGGCTTCGGGAGTGTCTTGCCGATCCCAAACCGCAGCCAACCCCCCTTGCGCCCAGTCAGTAGAGCTGGAGGTCAGGTCGCTTTTCGTCACCAGTACGCAATCGACCCCGGCAAAAACCAGGTTGATGACGGCGCTCAAGCCCGCCGCCCCGGATCCGACTACCAGAACCGGGGTCGTCATTGTCCAGTTGACATCCATGGGAGTGCGTTCCGGCGTCTAGTGCTGCTGGGGTGAAGCGGTGTTGCCGATGGCAATCATGCGCTGCACGCTGGCTCGGGCGCGCGCGGCGATATCTTCGTCCACAAAGACTTCGTCGCGGCCGTTTTCCAAGCAGCTGACTAAGTTTTCCAAAGTGGTTTGGTTCATATACGGGCAAGCCGCCTGGGGCATGACCGGTTCAAAAGTGACCTCTGGATTGGCTTTGCGCAGTGGGTGGAGCATCCCGACCTCGGTGGCGACCAGCACTCGCGAACCTTTCGGGGCCTTTTTCGCCTCCGAGAGCATTCCGCCGGTCGAAAGCACCTTCACTCGTTCCGCACTGAGTTTGCCGGCCTCGATGAGGTCCACGGCTGCCTGCGTACCGCCGCATTCGGGGTGAATGTAGACGTCCGCGTCCCCCGCGGCGAGGATTCCTTGCATCAAAATGTCGGGGGTCATCGCGGCGTGGACATGGCAGGCCCCGTCCCAGGTCACCAGGTTTTTCCGGCCGGTCACGCGCCGCACGTGCGTCCCCAGGTTGCGGTCAGGACAGAACAGAATCTCGGTTTGCGCCGGAATCGAGTTCACCACGTCAATAGCGTTGGCCGAGGTGCAGCACACATCGGTTTCCGCCTTGACCGCGGCGGTGGTGTTCACGTAACTGACCACGATCGCGCCGGGGTGTGCGGCTTTCCACTCCCGCAGCTGTTCGGCAGTAATGCAATCCGCCAGCGAACATCCCGCGGTGGCGTCAGGAATCAAAACCCGTTTTTGCGGGGAGAGAATTTTGGCGGTTTCCGCCATGAAGTGAACTCCGGCAAATACGATGGTGCCCTGCGGGGCTTCGGCAGCCAAACGTGACAAAGCCAGAGAATCCCCGGTGAAATCCGCCACGTCTTGAACTTCGCTGGATTGGTAGTTATGCGCCAAAATTACGGTGTCTTTTTCCTGAGCCAGCTGGCGGATACGTTTTTGGAGGGCTTGAGTTTCTGTGGCGCTTCGAGTCATGGTGATAGCTTTCCTTCCTCAAGTTTCCCGAATAGCTGGCCGGGCACAACTCCCGAAAAATTCGAGTCACTTTCGTATTAACATTGCTTCCGATTATAGAACCCTTTAAAACCGGCTTTTTCACCAGGGTGGGTGACCAGAAAAAAGAACTGGCTTTGTCGCGCGGGCAAATTTATGGGAAAATCGGAACACCGCCACTTTAGCTCAGTTGGTAGAGCACCCGCCTTGTAAGCGGACGGTCAACAGTTCGAGTCTGTTAAGTGGCTCCACTCTGCCGGCCCCTCTGGGGTAACTCTCAGTGACACCTCAGACCAGGATGAAAGCCGCGGCCGCTAGCCCCAACAGCAGCATCCCCAGGATGAGACGGCGCAACGGGGTGGGCAAGGCCGCTCGCAGCATTCTCCTGGCGCCAACTCGCAGCGGAGCGCTGAGCGGAATCCACCACGCCACCAGGAGCGCTACTCCGGACAGGACTTGTGCCACATACACCCTTTTTGGAACGATTGTTCCAAAGATGAGGATAGTGTCGGGTAGTTCGGTGGGCAGAGTAACCGTGTTACCGCGCAGGATTTCCCCCGCCAGAAACAGCGCCGCCGCCACGATGACAGCAGCTGGTAGGGTGCTGGCCAGCCCTTTAATGAAGGCTGCTGGCAGGGACAGAATTTTCCGAGTGGAACGCCAATGCCAGCCCGCCACCGCCGCTACCCAAAAGCCAATCACCGCGATGACTCCGGACACTGCTGGCTGCCCCGGAATCCATGCCGCCCAGGCCAGTGTGCCCGCTAATCCCAAAAAGGGCAACATGCCCGGAGCGGGCTTGGTTCCGGACTCCTCCTCCGTGACGCCGGTGGCGTCGGGCTCGGCAGTTGTTTGGATAGCTGGTAAATCCGCGTCTCCCCAGGTATCGGCCACGCCGCCGGTTTCTTCCGCGGACCATTCCGGGGAGGATTCCACCCCGGCAGCGGGGATTTCTATCCCCGCAGGACTGTACCGACCATTCAACTCTTGAGGCATCACCGTGGTGTATCCCGATTCGTTCGGGAGTGCCGGGGTCAAAAGCGCGGTCGCGGCCGTTTCCTCACCATTCGCTCCGGACTGGACGGCCTGGAGGAGTTCAGTAAAATCCGCGCTTCGCTGAGCCTGCGGGGCTAAAACCCTGCGAAAGACCTCGGCCAAAGGTGCTTCCAGCCCAGCCACGTCCGGGTTTCCGGCTAGAATCCGCGAGACAATGACCGTTGCCGAGCCGGTTCCGAAGGGGGGCCGTCCGGTCAGGGTGAACAGCAGCAGCGCAGCTAATGCCCACCAGTCGTCAGCGAAATCCGCTTTCTGACCCTCGATAACCTCCGGCGAGATAAAGCCCGGAGTTCCCACCACCAAGCCGGTTCGTGTCAGTCCGCTGGTGTTTTCCAAAACGGAAGAAATCCCAAAGTCAATGAGTACTGGACCATTCGGTCCAAGTATGACGTTGGCGGGTTTGATGTCGCGGTGGCAAATCCCGGACTCATGCACCGCCCGCAGGGTGGCGGCCAGCATGGTCCCCAGTTCTAAAGCATCCTCGCGCTGCCAAGCTCCGCAAGCCCGCACGTCCTCCGCGAGAGTCGGACCGGGGACATATTCCGTGACGATAAAAGCATCGACCCCGTCGACTTCCAGGTCCATCACGGCTGCGACCCCGGGGACATTGGCCCGTTTCAGAGCCAACGCTTCGGAGCGGAGACGCTCCCGGGCATCCCCATCACGCTGCCCAAGGTCAGCGCCGGGTGCCAACAGTTTAAAAGCAACCGGGTTACCGGCGCCGTCATGAGCCAGATAAACGGTGGCGGAGGCCCCTGTTCCGAGTCGGCGCTCCAAGTAGTAGCCTCCCAGCTCGCTTCCGCTCAAGTCCCGAGTGCTGCTCATGGCTCTAGCCTATCCAAACCAACGGGTGCGAGAATTCACGAAACCACGAATCGGCCCGGAAAGCGCCATTCTCGGTGGCACTCGAACCGGCAACAGGTGGGGACGCAATCAAGAGCTGAGCGCGATTACGCCAACCGTCACACAAACAACAGGGACAGAAGGAAGGTAAAGATGAGGCCCAGCACGGAAACGATGGTTTGGACCACCATGTGGGTCTTGGTGGCTTGGGCAATCGTCATACCAAAGCATTCCTTAACAAACCAGAACCCCGAGTGATTCACCCAGTTCAACCCCACTGAACCAGAACCGATGGCGATGATAATCAAAGACACATAGGGTGCGGAATACCCGGTCACCAGCGGAGCCAGAATCCCGGTGGCAGAGACAATGCCGACCGTGGCCGAACCGGTACAGAAACTTAGCAGCAACCCCACAAACCAGCCCAAGAGTATCAAGTTGATGTGCAGGGCACTGGTGGCGTGGACGATAGCATCGCCAATATCGGAATCTTTCAAAGCCTGGCTGAAGGCCCCACCACCAGCGATAATCATCACGACGGTAGCCACTGCCGCCAGGGATTTCGTCACCGATTCACGCAGTCGATCCCCGTTCCACTTTTCTTGGATGGCCACCACGGCCCCGGTGAACAGGACCCCGATAAGCATGGCGATAACCGGCTGACCGATCACCCCCGCAAGGGTCTGGAAATGGCTGTTAGGCGCGACTATTTTCGTGATGGCTTCGATGAGCATCAACACCACAGGGAGCAGGACGCAGGTAATAGCCAGTGGTGTGGAAACTCCGGATTTTTTCGTCACGCTGGCCAAACCGCTATCAGCGGTAGCCGAAGTCTGCGACCAAGCACCGGGCTGCTGCGTGGGGGCATCTTTCGGAGCGCCGAAAGCATCAGGATTCGCACCGTGATCAGTGGCCAGTTCCGCGAAAGAACCAGTGCGTTTATAGACTTCCTCGGCCTGCTCGTAGGTGACACCGGCATATTGAGTCAGCAGGGAATCCGGCGGCTCCAGCTTGATACGAGGCGCAATGATGTTGGCATAAATCGGACCAGCCAAAATAACGGTGGGAATCGCACAAATTAAGCCCAACACAATGGTCAGCCCCATATCCGCACCCAGGGCATTAACCCCGATAATCGGGCCGGGGTGAGGCGGCACCATCCCGTGCAAACAACACAGGGCGGCGATAGCGGGAATCAGAGTGCGCAAGTACCACTGCTGAGGTCGATTGTGCAAGACCTCCAGGCGAATCGCTACCGCATAAATAACCGGCATCAGCACTACCAGCCCGACTTCAAAGAACATGGGGATACCCAGAATGAATGCCACCAAGGTGATAATCCACGGAGCCATACGCGGCGAAGAATGCTCCAGCACAAAGTCGGCAATGTTCGAAACCGCTCCAGAATCGGCCAGGAGTTTACCGAGCATCGCCCCCAAGAACACCAGCACCCCCGTGTTGCCGAGAATGTGGCCCGACCCGTCCATCAAAGTCTGGGGAATGTCCGCCACCGGCTCGCCGGCCGCCAAGGCAGTAAGGAATGCCGTGATGTACAGCGCCAGGAATGGGTGCATTTTCGTGCGCCAGTTAATCAGGAAAATCAGCAAGACGATAGCAGCGGCTAGAACACAGAGTAGGTAGATAGTGCGAGAATCCATATCAAGAGTATAGTCACGTCCAAATGAAAGTAAATAATCAGTATGGTATACCTAAGTAATTGACAAACTGTGATAATGGGCTTTATCCCAGGTCGCGGATATTTTGACGCAATTAGTGTGAAATCAGAGTATAGTAAATGAAAATACTTGCTCAAGAAACTTAAAGTTCAACACGGGAGATGCGCATGGATAATCACTCCGGCACAGCCGCCACGCTACTGTCCGAGCCCTGGGACGTTATTGTTATCGGCGGGGGCAACGCGGCTGTAGTTTCCGCCATGTCCGCTCAGGATCAAGGCGCCAAAGTCCTCATCCTGGAACGCGCCGATGTCCAGTTCCGAGGCGGCAATTCGCGCCACACCCGCAACATCCGCTGCATCCATTCCCAGGATTTCCCCTACAACACCGGCGCTTACACCCGGGACGAACTGTGGAAGGATCTCTGTTCGGTGGGAACCGGACCTTCCGATGAAGAAATCGCCTCCCTCACGGTGCGGGAAACCGAATCCGTACCGGAATGGATGATGGCGCACGGGGCGCTGTTCCAACCACCGCTGGCAGGAACCCTGCATCTGGGACGTACCAACACGTTCTTCTTGGGGGGTGGAAAAGCCCTGCTCAACAACTATTATCGGGAACTGAAACGTCGCCGCATCCCTATCCTGTACGAAGCCAAGGTCGAGCGAATGCTATTTGACGGGCCGACCTGTACCGGACTGGTGGTGAACTGCGGCGGTAAGGAATACGAGGCCAAAGCCGCGGCCTATGTGTGCGCAGCCGGAGGCTTCGAAGCCAACGTGGATTGGCTGGCAAAATACTGGGGTGAAGCCGCCTACAACTATCACATCCGCGGTCCGATAACGAACGATGGCACCATTCTGCGCGCCCTGCTGGATGCAGGAGCGGACCGAGCCGGACAGCCCAAAGGCTTTCACGCCGTAGCGGTAGATGCCCGCTCACCAATGTTTGACGGCGGAATCGCCACACGCCTAGACTGCATTCCCTTCGGCATGGTGCTTAACCGGGACTACCAGCGTTTCTACGATGAGGGCGAGGAAATCTGGCCGAAACGCTACGCGATTTGGGGACGCAATATTGCCGAACAACCCGGACAAGTCGCCTACGCCTTTTGGGATTCCAAGGCCAAGGGACTGTTCATGCCTCCCATGTACGGGGTTTTCAAAGCTGACACCGTGGCCGGGGTGGCCGAGCAGATGGGTCTGGACGGCGCTCGTGCCGCCGAGGCAGTGGCTCGGTTCAACTCCGGGATTGCCCCCGATGCCAATGAGCGTTTCAATCCCGCCGGCAAGGACGGCGTCGGCACCGCGGGACTGGAGACGAACAAGACCAACTGGGCCAGAGCCATCGACACCGGCCCGTTCTACGGAATAAAAATGGCCCCGGGAATTACCTTTACCTATATGGGTGTCAAGGTAAACACCTCTGGCAGAATCCAGATGGCCGACGGTTCCCAGTTCACAAACTTATTTGCGGCCGGGGAAATCATGTCGGGTAATGTTCTCTCCAGCGGCTACATGGCCGGATTCGGAATGGCAATAGGCACCGTATGGGGCCGGATTTCAGGTAGGGAGGCTGCACGCCATGACTTCAACTAACTCCACAAGTTCCGAACTGGAGGCCATTTTTGCTGATGGTCGCCGCCAACTCGCTATCTGTAACGCCTGCCGCTACTGTGCGGGCTACTGCCCGGTGTGGCCAGCAATGGAACGCCGCGGACAGTTTAGTGTCGGGGATCTGGAACAGCTCGCAAACCTCTGTCACGACTGCCGTGACTGCTACACAGCATGTATGTACACACCTCCTCACGAGTTCAACCTGAACCCGCCGAAACTGTTCACTCAAATCCGCGAGGACACCTACGACCGCTACATTTGGCCTCACCGGATTCCGGAGGCGTTGCGCGGTTTTACCGGACTATCCGTGGTATTCCTGGTTTCTGTGGCGGTATTAGTGGCTCTCGCCCTTCTGACTGGCGCCCCGGATTGGCTGACGACTTCCTCGGGAGATATCTATCATGTTTTCGGACATTTGAGCCTGATTGGCGTGATGAGCTTCTCGCTGATTTATTCCCTGGCAGTCACCCTCACCGGGCTGAGACGGTTCTGGAAAGCTATCCGCACCGAAGATTCGACATTCTCTAACGGGAGGGCCTGGGGCAAAACCATGGCCGATATCTTGGCTCTGCGCAACATGACCGGCGGGGCTGAAGGATGTTCCTATATCGAAAACCAGCCCACCTTGGCTCGCAAAGTTGGTCACCAGTTCCTCATGTTCGGGTTCCTGGGTACCTTCCTGGCGACTTGTTCGGCCGCGATTCAACAGTACTGCCTGGGGATGCTGCCGCCTTATCCCCCGCTGTCGGTGCCGTTTATTCTGGGTTGTCTGGGCGGGATCGCCGCGGTAGTCGGAGCGGCGACGTTGCTGATTATCAAACCGAAGGCAGATGCCAGCCTGAGTACCCGGGAGATGTCTAAAGCTGACCACGGGCTGCTGGGAGGACTGCTGGTCCTAATGCTGACAGGTTTCCTGGTCACGATGCTGCGCTACACCCCGGCCTTCCCGGCGACGCTTATTTTGCACCTGTCGACAATCCTCACCGCTTTCCTGGTGTTCCCACGTACCAAGTTCGTTCACTTGTTCTTCCGAGCCATCGCCATTTACCAGGACAATGTGGAAGTTCAGGCTCACCTGAGCCGACTGCAGACTTCTGGCAAATAGCGGTGCGCCCCGCCGGAAAACGTAATCGAGATTCAATTCTGCCTGAAAAGAGCGTGTGAATCTGGAATAATGGTCGGGTCAGCATCGTTGCTGACAAATTTCATATCCAGCCTTTACAACGGATCGTCCGGCGCGTACCTGCCGGTGAAGGGATTATTATTATGGCAACTGTCACTTTTGACAAAGCAACACGTATCTATCCGGGCAACACTACCCCCTCGGTAGATGAGCTCGACTTGGAAATTGCGGACGGTGAATTCCTGGTTTTGGTTGGCCCGTCCGGCTGCGGTAAATCCACCTCGCTGCGGATGCTGGCAGGTTTGGAGGAAGTCAACTCCGGGCGCATCCTGATTGGCGACAAAGACGTCACGGATGTACAGCCCAAAGACCGCGATATTGCGATGGTGTTCCAAAACTACGCTCTGTACCCGCATATGACAGTGCGGGACAATATGGGTTTTGCTCTGAAGATTGCTGGCACCCCGAAGGACGAAATCGCTAAGCGCGTCGAGGAAGCCGCGAAAGTTTTGGACTTGACCGAATACCTGGATCGTAAGCCGAAGGCTCTGTCCGGTGGTCAGCGTCAGCGCGTGGCGATGGGCCGAGCTATCGTGCGTAAACCCCAAGTGTTCCTGATGGACGAACCGCTGTCGAACTTGGATGCGAAACTGCGTGTGCAAACCCGCACTCAGATTGCATCCCTGCAGCGCAAACTGGGGGTCACCACCCTGTACGTGACCCACGACCAAACCGAAGCCCTGACGATGGGCGACCGGATTGCCGTACTCAAGGACGGGATTTTGCAGCAGGTCGGTTCTCCGGATGAGCTCTATCAGCACCCCGAAAATGACTTCGTGGCTGGCTTCATTGGCTCACCCTCCATGAACTTGCGCAAGTTTAAGGTGGAAGGCGACAAGGCGGTTCTTTACGGCGCTTCCCTGCCGATTTCCGCAGAGCAGCGTAGCGCCCTGACTGAAGCTGACGGTGGCGAGGTCACGATTGGGTTCCGTCCCGAAGATTTGGAAATCACTACCGATACCGGCGATGGTGTGATGCCCATTGTGGTGGACATCATCGAAGAACTCGGTTCGGACGGCTACGTGTACGGTCACCTCGATGGTGCGGAACAAGGGACTTCCGGTTCAGTCACGGAAGATCACCTGGTGGTGCGGGTGCCTCCACGTACTGCCCCGAAGCCGGGCAGCGTCATGAATGTGCGGATTACACCGGGTCACCAGCACGTCTTTAGTGCCGCGACCGGCAAGCGCCTGCCCGACTAAGTCACCCGCCGGGTTGCCGGGTCTGTGCCTCAGGCCGAGTCACGGTTCGGCGAATAACGCAAACTCATCTGGGTGGTTCCCGCTAACTGTGCGGGAACCACCCGTGTATTTCCGCCTGAAATCTTCGCGCCCGCCCTGGCCTGATTCGGATTTTTCCAACGATTTACGCAACAGCCCGAAATGTTAAATTTAGTTGCTGTTTATGAGTGAAACATGTAAATTTGAAAATAGTTCTGCTGGTGGTAGGCCGTTTTCAGTGTCACCCCATCACAACTGTGAAAGCTATTTGAATAAACCCCCTCAACTGGCAGGTAATCAACACCACCAAAACCCAACCACCTGCCGGTTGAAACTGGGCGATTCTGGATTCCAGAATCGCCCAGTTTTTTCCGAACCTACAGTTGCCTCCGTCCAGCTACGCCCCACCCAGAGCTCCGGATTCGCCAGCGGCCCGTTTGCCCCTCAGTCAGCGGCGTGTTTATCCAGAAATTCGTAGACCTCACGATCATCCACGCCGGGGAAAGTTCCCGGCGGGGTCGCCGCCAGCAAATGTGAGTGAACCTTGACGGAAGGCCAGGCGTAACGCGCCCATTTGGCCTGTAAATCCGCGGAAGGCTCCCGGCAGCAAGTCGCGGCGGGACAGCTGGATTGGAAACGACGCGGGGTGTCCCGACCGCGAAAGAACTGGGCGTGTTCAAAGGGAGTACCCACCGAAATCGAAAAGTCCCCTGCTCGGTAGTGTTCCAGCTTGGACACCGACCAATAGGTGCCGGTAGGGGTGTCCGTGTATTGATAATACGGAGCTGCCGGGTCGATTTGTTCAAACAGCTGGCGAGCTCCGAATTTGCGGCACGCCAGCTGCCCTTCAATCGAACCGTCATTATGCGTGGGAAACACTACGCCATCGTTGGCATAGGCCTTATAGATAGTGCCGTCCGTGCCAACTCGCAAGAAGTGCGCCGTAATGCCCAGGTGTCGGGTCGCCAGGTTTGTGAACCGGTGGGCGGCTGTCTCATAGGTAACGGCGACCCGGTCAGAAAGATCCAAGATGGACAAATCCCGGCGCCGCTTGTCCTCCATCAGCTGGGCGACAGTGGCGGTTTGAGGCATCAGCACAGCCGAAGCGAAATAGTTAGCCTCGACCCGTTGACGCAAGAACTCGTGGTAGGACGTGGGTTTGGGATGATTTAACGCCTGGTCACCCAGGGCTCGAAGAACCAGGTTACGTTGGTCGCGATCGCGGGCTTCCAGAGAGTTCAGATAGATTCGCTGGTGTTTCAAGTCGGTGATGGAACGTGCCCCCCGCGGCAAGTCGGGCAGCTTGACTATGGAAAATCCCAGGTAGTTGGCAATTTCTTCGACTCCGGATTGCAGCAGCGGCCCGCCGGTGAAACCGGTCGCCTCGGTGATTTCCGTGGCGAGTTGCTCAATGTCAGCCAGGTAGTTGTCTTTGTGGTGCATCTCGATATGCAGCTGTTGATTGGCTTTGCGGGCCGCCTCGGGGGAATCCAGACTGATTTCCGTGATTTGCCGCAGTTTCCGATGGGATACAACCAGCGCTTTCAACGCGTCGTGAGGCAGCCGCGGACCAATATGCACCTTGGGAATGCCCATTTTGACCGCCTCCGCACTGGTCTGGCACTCGTTCAGTTCCAGTTCCAGCGCGGCTCTCTCGTTGGGGGGACTGGGCTGCATCAACGTTTCGACGCTGACCCCCAGCGCCGCCGCAATGGCAGTGAGCAGGCTCAGTCTCGGTTCGCGTTTGCCGTTCTCTATTTGGCTCAAAAGGGAGGTGGCGCGGTTGACCCGTTCCCCTAAGACGGTCAGGGTCATACCTTGGCTGGTGCGGGCGTAGCGAATCCGGGCTCCCAAGGTCGCTAAATCGATATCGTGGTGGCGTTTACCCGCTTCTGCCGGGGGCAAGGGGGCAGGGATTTCACCGCGGACGGGCTTTTTAGTGGTCATCGGCGCACCTCTAAATTCTTCCCCGCGAAGGGGACGCTCTTTCTCACTTATGTGAAAGTTTAGGATTTTTTCACATCCTAATTTTACGCATCAGGGGTCAAGTAAAGCATTTTTTTATCTTATTGTAAACATTTGCATTTTTTTATACTATTTTGCCTTGAAAACGCCGACAACCCAGCGCCACAATAAAACTAATAAAAGTTTTCACTCAATGGCGAGCCTACAAACCCCGTAAGTTCACACCCTGAGTGCCCGACAAGTTAGGAACCGCAAAATGACCGAAACTGCTGAACAACGCATTGCCCGCGTAGGCGCCGAAATCGACAAAGACTGGAAGACCAACCCTCGCTGGAAAGGGGTCGTGCGCGATTACACCGGTGAACAGGTCGCTCGCCTCCAGGGCTCCCTCACTCAGGAACACACTTTGGCACGGCTGGGCGCTGAGAAACTCTGGAAGGCACTGCACGAGAACGACTACGTGCACGCTTTGGGTGCCATTACCGGTAATCAGGCCGTGGAAATGGCGAAAGCCGGTTTGAAGGCTATCTACCTGTCCGGCTGGCAGGTCGCTGGCGACGGCAACTCCGCCTCTGAAACCTACCCCGACCAGTCCCTTTACCCCTACGATTCGGTACCGAAGATGGTCAAGCGGATCAACAACGCCCTGGTGCGCGCCGATCAGGTGGATTACTCCGAAGGCAAGTCCGACGTGGACTACTTCCTGCCAATCGTGGCTGACGCAGAAGCCGGTTTCGGCGGCCCGCTGAATGCTTACGAACTGGCCAAGCATCTGATTGAGGCCGGTGCTTCCGGGATGCACTACGAGGATCAGCTGTCCTCGGCAAAGAAGTGCGGTCACTTGGGCGGCAAGGTGTTGATTCCGACCCAGCAGCACATCCAAAACTTGAAGGCGGCCCGTTTGGCGGCTGACGTGGAAGGCGTGCCGACCTTGCTGGTGGCTCGTACCGACTCCTTGGGCGCGAACCTCATCACCTCCGATGTGGACGAAACCGACAAGCCGTTCTTGACCGGCGAGCGCTCCCCCGAAGGCCACTACTACACCACGGCAGGCGTGGACGTGGTTATCGCGCGTTTGCTCGCTTTTGCCCCCTACGCAGACTTGCTGTGGGTCGAGACGAACACCCCGGATCCCGATGTCGCCCGCAAGGTCGCCGAAGCGGTCAAGGGCAAGTACCCGGACAAGATGCTGGCCTACAACTGCTCGCCGTCCTTCAACTGGAAAGCCAATCTGTCCGACGATCAAATCGCTTCCTTCCAGAAGGACTTGGGCGCGATGGGGTACGCCTTCCAGTTCATCACTCTGGCGGGCTTCCACCAGATCAACTACGGCATGTTCGACCTGGCCTACGGCTATGCTCGCGAAGGCATGAGCGCCTACGTGAAGCTGCAGCAGGCCGAGTTCGCCTCCGAATCTCGCGGCTACACCGCCACCAAGCACCAGCGTGAGGTTGGTGCGGGCTACTTCGACTTGGTGTCCACCACCGTGAACCCCGAATCCTCCACCTTGGCACTGAAGGGTTCTACCGAAGAAGCCCAGTTCTAATATCGTTGCGAATTCAACCCCCAAACCGGGCGGCGTCCTCGATTGCGAGACCGTCGACGCCGCCCGGTCATCCATCTATTGAGACATAGAAAAGAGACACACATGGAACTCCGTCCTGTGAAAGTGGTTCATCCGGTTGTCGACGGCACAGAAGTTGTAGCTGAGCGCGAGGACGAAATCCTCACCCCGGAAGCCTTGACTTTCCTCAAAAAATTGCACGTGAATTTTTCCGGGCGTCGCGCCGAGTTGCTGCGTGACCGCCACGACCGCCGTCAGCAGCTGGTCAATGGGCGGCTGCCGCGCTTCTTGGTAGAGACCAAGGGCGTGCGCGAGGACGACTCGTGGAAAGTCGCCCCGCTGGGTCCCGGCCTGGAGGATCGCCGGGTCGAGATGACCGGCCCGACCGACCGCAAGATGACCATTAACGCCCTCAATTCCGGGGCTGCCGCGTGGATGGCGGACTTCGAGGATGCCAACACGCCCCACTGGGAAAACGTCATTGGCGGCCAGGTCAACCTGCGTGACGCGATTGCGGGCACCATCACTTTTGATTCCCCGCAAGGCAAGCACTACGAACTAAAGGAACGCGACATCACCAAGCTGCCGACCCTGCTGGTGCGTCCGCGCGGCTGGCACCTGGTGGAAAAGCACATTATGGCTGGTAGAGAGCCGATGGTGGGCGCCTTGGTGGACTTCGGTCTGTACTTTTTCCACAACGCCAAGACGTTGATTGAAAAAGGCCGCGGACCGTACTTTTACCTGCCAAAGATGGAGTCTCACCGCGAGGCACGCCTGTGGGCTGACGTGTTTGCTTACGCCGAAGAGTACGTGGGGATTCCTCACGGCACGATTCGCGCCACCTGCTTGATTGAGACCATCATGGCCGCTTTCGAGATGGAAGAAATCCTCTATGAACTGCGCGATTACAGCGCCGGGCTGAACGCCGGACGTTGGGACTACATTTTCTCAATCATTAAGAAGTTCCGCGATTCCGGCTCCAAGTACATTCTGCCGGATCGTGCTTTGGTCGGCATGACTGCCCCGATGATGCGCGCCTACACCGAGTTGTTGGTGAAAACGTGTCACAAGCGCGGGGCGTCGGCTATCGGGGGGATGTCTGCCTTTATCCCTTCCCGTGACGCGAGCGAAAACGCTGAGATTGAGCGGAAAGTCCGGGCTGATAAGTCCCGCGAAGCCGCCGATGGTTTCGACGGTTCGTGGTGCGCCCACCCCGGCATGGTGCCCTACATTCGCGATGAGTTCGACAAGGTTTTGGGCACGAACCCGAACCAAATCTCAAAGCAGCGTCCCGAGGTGAACGTTACGGCAGAGGACCTGTTGAACGTGTCCGCTACCGAGGGCGCGGTGAGCGAGGCGGGTGTGCGCACCAACATTTCGGTTTCCTTGCGCTACCTGGAATCTTGGCTGGGCGGCAACGGCGCGGTCGGTATTTTCGGCCTGATGGAGGACGCCGCGACCGCCGAAATTTCCCGCGCCCAGATTTGGCAGTGGATTCACAACCGCGTCAAGCTCGACGACGGCCGCGAGGTTACTCGCGAACTGTGCCAGTCCCTCATGGATGAGGAATCCGCGAAGTTCAAGGCTGAAATCGGGGATGACCCGCAGCGTCAAGCCAACCTGACCCGCGCGGTCCAGATTTTTGGCGACATCTCGCTACAGGATGAGTTCCCGACCTTCCTGACCGTTCCGGTTTACGCCAACTACGTGGCCTAGCGCCGCGGATTGCGCAAAAAACGCTGACACACAGAGCCGGTTTTGTACTGTTTGGTACAGAACCGGCTCTGTGCTATTTCGCACTAAACCCTGGATTAGCGCAGGGCGCTATAGATTTCGCCACGCACTTTCTCAGTGACCGCGGCTTTCCCTCCGACCACGTCAACCTTGCGGACACTGGCCCGATTCCGAGTCAGGAACTGGGTAGTGGGTTTGGTTAGGGTGTCCGTCCTGGTCAGCACCAGAGGTGAACCGGTCCGGGCGGTTAGGGAAGCCGCCAGGGTCGCATCGGGGAAGTCCTTGCCGGTCGCAACGGCAATTCGACCCGGATTCGGCGGGAAGTAAGCCGAGGCAACCTTTTCCGCAGTTTCGTAACGGTCGACACCGACTTGCTTCTCATCGAGATGCACCGACCGCTCGGCGGCCGCTACTGCCGGCCCACCCACTGCAACGACCTTTGCCGCCTTGGCGGAGTTCATCCAGCCTTGGCTGGTTCCATCCACCGTGCGGCGCGGAGTGAGCAACACCACGCCAACGTTCTTGATGGCCGCCGACGAAGCACTCAAAGCGTCCGGGTAGTCAACGCCGGTCGCCAGGTACACGTCGGATTTATCCCGGCCACGTGCCGCCAACAGGTGATCAGCGACGGCTCCCGCGGTACGGTAGCGATCCTGACCACCCAGGCGCTGTACCTGGAATCCGGCATTTTGCAGCTGAGATGCCGCCCCGGCGCTGATGGCACCGGAATTACCGACCAAGATAACTTTCGTAAATCCGTGGGTCCGCAGAGCATCCACAACCCGATGCGGGACTTGTTTAGTCGGAGTCATCAGGATAGGCGCGTTGTAGTTAGCTGCCAAAGGACCGGCGACCAAAGCGTCAGGATAGTCATCGTCACGCACCAATACCGCTGTATCTGACCACGGCAAGCTCACCTTACCCGCGTAATCAGCGTAAGCCACCACCAGGTTGTTCGCCTCGGTCGGGGTCGAGGACTTGGCGCTAAAGAAGTCCAGCACTGCCAGAGACGTGCCGATTCGGTCATTCCCTCCGTGACGCACCACCAAGGTGTCGAGGTCGCGCGCCGGATACGTGATGCCGGTAGACGGGCTGATGGGAGCCACACCGGGACGCGGTTCCGGGGTGGTGGAAGGGGTCGGGTTAGCCGGCTCTGGCACAGGCTTTTCCTTCACCGTAAAAGTCACGTTACGGTAGAACGGGATGGCCACGCCCGGCAGGGTGATGCGAATCACGGCTGTATAGGTGCCAGGACGCGCCGTGTCCTTGAGCGTGACGACACCCGAGTTCGGGTCGAAGGTGAATAGGTGCTCGTTGCCGGGTGCTATGGTACCGGACAGTTCTGCCTTGCCGCTGCCGGTATAGACCGGTGAAGAGGAGGCGCTGGTGCCTTCCGTCACCTCCGGGACTTTGATGTCCGTGGTGACAGGGGCGGCGTGCAGGGGGATGTTGACCGTCTTGGTGACCTTGTAGAGGCAATGAGCCGGTCCCGGTATGTTCTGGCCCATGCCACCCGGATCTATGTTGCAGGCAGCCTTATCCCACACGGTGATGGTGACTGGAATGTTTCCGCCCGAGGCTTGAGCGAGGTCGGCAGCGGTGGGCTTCCACTTGAGTTTCACCTGGTTACCAGTAGTCACCAGGTCCATATCCCCGACCTTCGCCTTATTGTTCGGGTCAGAGGCATCGTCCACCGGATGCTTCGGATCCCACAGTTGGAACCAGTAGCTCCCCAAGCCGCCCTGAGCCAGGACCGGCTTGGAAATTTGGAGATAATCCAGCCCCACGACCGCCGGGTTCATCGGTTCCACGCTCAGCGCCAGGTCGTAGGGCGGAATATGCAGGGTGTGGGAAATAATCTGGGTTTGGCCGTTGGGCAGGGTGAGCTGGTAGGACAACTGGTGATCCCCGGCAGCACTCGGAGTCGGGGTTCCCGAAACTGCAATAGAGCAGCTGCGCGAATCTCCGGTACCGGTGCAGTTCAATCCCGTGACCTTGAGGCCGTCGATACTCTCATCGGTAAAGCTGGTGCCGGTAGAGGTGAACTTGCAATCATTGCCGCTACACTCGGTTCCGTCCGGGTTCAGTTTCGTAACTGTAATAGGTTTGGTAGTGTTGCCTACCATATCGGCTGGAATTGTAGCCTCCACCAGCGTAGCTGGACTCGGACTCACCTGCTGACCAATGTTGGCCTCAGTAGTGCCGCCGTTTCCACTGTCGATAGTTACGCGGCGCTGGTCGGTGACTTTCACACTGACCACAGCGGGTTTCGGGGCGTTGACCCCGTTCGGACCCACGTACCACACACAGAACTTGTGGGGTTCGCCAGCCGCGTTAACCGGGACTTTCTGGTTACTAGCCAGGGAAATCACCCCGTCGGTGTTCATTGTCAACCAGCCGGGCATGGGACCCGTGACTGAGCAGCTGGTGACATCACCAAGACCGTTGGGTTTAGAGTGGTGGAATCCAGCCAAACCGGCGGCGGTCTTTTGCTGATCAGACCATTTGCCCTTGGCCGTGGCGCTGGTGTCAACCTCCGGGTTTTGCGGGTCTTGCTTTGCTAGTTGGGTAGAACCGCTCAAGGAGGTCGCACCTACAGTCGTGTTAATGGTGAGGTCGTAGACCTGCGGGGGACGCTGGTCAACAATGTTCACCGTAATAGCGGCCTTCTTGCTGCGCGAGGTCGTGTCGGAGTCCGCGACCACGAACTTCCCATCCGCGCTTCCGCCCGGAATCGGAGTACCATGGACGTTACCTTCGGAGTCCAGCACCAGTCCGGTGGTACCAATGGGGTAGCACACTATCGGCTTACTACTGTTGGGCGAAGCGGTTACACCTGCGGGGCAAGGTACGGGGGAAACCCGTTGCCCATTCGCATCTTCCACGTAATAGGTGTATGGTTTTTCCCCTCCTGTAACTTCCAGCTTCATCTTGGGTAAAACCCCACCATTGGCAGTAGTGTTTACCTCGATTTTTTGCGTGCCGTCCGGGTCAGTTTCCACCTTGACGTTGTCGCTGTTTTGGAAAACCAGGTCAGTCTCGATTAGCAGCGGCAGTGTCTTTTCCACGCTCTGACCCGCGCCACCGGTCAAGGTAACTTTGACAGTGGCATTGCCGTCATAAGTTTGGGTCGGGGCACCAGAAATCGTGACTTTGCCTCCGGTGCAGGTGACCGCAAGTCCGTCCACCGGCGGGATGAGTTCACAAGTCGCGGTAGTACCAGCAGGACCGTCATAGGTGCCGACCTGAACCCCAGAACCGTCTCCCGTGGTGGGGCATTTTTTGTTGCCATCAGGTTTCACCGTGGTGGAGCCGTAACAGATACCCCGCTTACCGTCAGGCAGCTTGTTATTGGGCAGGGTCAAGGCCAGTTTCTGCTCCACCGTAATAGAGAAAGTCTTTTTGATCAGCTGGCCGGAGCCGTCAATGACCAAAACCTGAGCTGAATGAGTGCCGGGGGCGGCATCTGCGGGGATAGACCCGGAGAGCTTCCCATTAGAGAGCATAAACAGGCCCTTGTAGTCTGCCGGCAACGGATTATCTAAAGTGCCACTACCTGAGGTGATAGTCCCACTCAAGCCGGGAATGGGGAAACACTTCGGGCGAGTATCCGACTTTATAGTGCCTTGTGCAGCGCAATACACCGGGGTAATGCCCTGATACTCGGCTCCGCCGAGGAACTTGGCTTTCGCGTCAGCTTGGGCAGCGGTCTGAATGTCAGCATTTTCTCTGGCCAGCGAGGTGCTGAGACTGCCGTCCCCGCCCTTGGCTTCGGCGTAATACGCCGGATAGGGCGCGCCTGGCACCCCGACCGTGTCCAACGTCACCGTCGAGTCATTACTGTTGAACGGCGGGCCAGCCCATTCCAGCTTTTGCACCACCGGAATGTTCACGGTGGCACTACGCACCATCCCGTGTCCGTCAGTAACTTTCAGCTCTACCGCCAGGGACGTGGTGCCCTCGGGGATAGCCCCGGTGTTCGTGGAGCTGAGCGTCAAGGTTTGTGCCTTTTTATTCTGGTCTCCCTTCGGCATGGCCGCTGTGTTAGCGTTTGCGGGATCAAGTTTCAGGCCGTGATTGGTTACCGCTGCATTCGAGCCATCGCGGTTGTACGCCGTAACCTTCACAATGTCGTAATGGGCATTGCTATCCAGGGCGTAGGTGCCGTCCCAGGCACTAGCGTTGTTGATTAGGGCCGTTCCTGCTTGTGTCGTTGACGTAATGGTTCCGCGGTAGTCGACCGTGCCGACCGGGGAAGCGTAGCTACCGTTGGCGGCACGAATCATGCCGGTAGGAGTGCTGGCGCTCAGCTGGAGCGGGGAGGCAAACACGCGCAGCGGTATCGATTTGCTGGCGGTGAGGTTAGTCGCTTGCCTCTCCGAGTTCTGGGTGTTTGCCGTAATCGTGAGGGTAAAGTCCTTTACCCCGGTGACGTCCTTAGCAGCGTAGCCCACAATGGTGCAGTCCGCTGGGGTGTCACACGTGTAAACCCCGTCGTTATCCTTGTCAGCTTCGTTGTTACCTAACATAACTTTGAACTTGTCGGGCAAGCCAGCAATCTTTACCGATTTTAGCGGTGCCGCCGTGGGGTCGGTGGCAGGGTCAACCAGCCATGTCATCACCGGAATGCCCGGTTCAGAGTTATTGCCCAAAGTGACGTGGGTGAAGTCCAGGCCTTGCCAGGCGTAGCGTTCCCTCTCGTTCGTATTGAACTTCGGCTGACGGCTATCGTTGACCTTAATAGTGAACTGTTCGGTCTTGGTTAGACCGTTATGATCCGTGACGGTAACATTGCATTTCATCTGTCCGCCCTCAGTAAAGGCATCTGCGGATACCTTAATTGTGGCGCCTTGCACCGTCACATTGCCGTTGCTCTGGTCGCAATTGGTTAATTCGACCTTCTCAATCTTTCCAGAGCCGCCGGCCACCCCAATACTGATGTCTGCCGCTTGCCCGACCTCGACAGTGGCATTGGTTACCGTAATGTCGGGGGTGCGGGTATCTTTCACGGTGAAGGCAACCGTCTGCGAACCAATCTGGTCACCACCAGCGTCATCCTGAAGAACCACATCGTATGACCCAAGGTCAAAGGTGCCGTTGTTGCCAGCTGTCGGGGGCTGTCCGGGTTTGAGGGTGCCCACGAGTTTCCCGTCCGGGGTCAAAGCCAGACCGGTCTTGCCCAGCGGATAGTTCCCCTGCGAATCAGGGGTAACGCCCTGGATAGAGTACTTCCCGGTCGCCACTGTGTCCCCGTTAGCGTTCTTGATTTCCGGGACGGGCAATACCTGGTTGCTGTCGGTCTTAACCGTGCCGTTTTCGTCCAACGCCGGTACGGTGGTGCTCGGCGTCACATTGAAATGGTTGTCCGGGTCGGAGAATGCCGAAGCCACCGTGAGCGAGAACGTCTTGGTAATCGGATTGCTGCCCGGCGCACTAGAAGCCACCGTCACAGTAACAGTCTGGTTGCTAACGAGTTCCGTCGGCGTACCGGAAATCAGCCCAGTCTCGGGATTAATGGATAACCCCGCGGGCAAACCAGATGCCGCATAGGTAATGTCAGCCTTCAGACAGCCCTCGGACGAATTCAGCCCATAACAGGTGTCCCCACTACCCTTTGTCGGAGTAAAGGAATCAATAGCGCTGCCAGCGTAGAAAGTGTCAGAAGGCGGTGTTGGCCCGCTTGCGGTGAACTCGTCGTTCACCGGGATGGTAAGCGTAACCGATTTGGTCGCTGGCGGATTGGTAGCAGAATCTTTCAAAGTGAATGTAACTTGAACCGCACCCGCATCGCCAGAGGGCGTGCCCGTCAAGCAAATGTCACTGCCGTTATTATTTGGCCCCAATGTCATACCACCGGGCAAGTCGGATGAATTTACGTCAACGCTATACCCCGGTGTTCCACCGGAAACCCCCAAACATTGCGAGCCGTAATCTTTGCCAATGGTGGCGGTGGGCATGGCGGTCTTGGCGACCGACAATCCCTTGCCAATATGCAGGGTGCGGGTGAGGGTTCGTTCCACCCCATCCTTATCCTTGACGGTAATCGTCACGGAGTAGTCGTTTTCCACATCAGGTATTGTACCTTTCAGTACAATATTTCCGTTACCATCATGTTCGGCTCTAAGGTCACTCGGCAAACCTGTCACGTTTACGTTGTAGGGCCCGGTTCCGCCGCTCACGGTCGCTATAGTGGCTGGGTTGTTGTTCAGATTTATGCTGCTGGTCAGATTCCCGGCATTAGCTTCCGTCACCGCCAGAGTGGATGCCGTCACGACCAGGTTTTTCACGATGGTGGTGGTTTTGCCGTTTTCAGCGGTGGCGGTAATGGTGATGGGGTAGGTCCCAGATTTCCCAGAAGCAATCTTATTGGGCGAAAGCGTGCCGGTGGCGGGGTCGAAGGTTACTCCTTCGGGCAGCCCCTCGACGGTCCATGAGGTAATCTTCGGCCCGTATTTGGTCGTACCCTTTGGCAATTCTGTCCAGCCCTGAACGCTCTTACCTTCCGTCCCGGTCAGGTCCGTGCTGGAACTGTTCGTCAGGCTGCTCAAGTTCGGTACTCGGTTGTCCTTGACCGTGTAAGTAATGGTGGCCGGGTCGCTAGTGTTGCCGTTCGCATCCATCACCGTCACGCTAAACGTGCCGTCCGTGCTGGTGACGTCCCCAGGACGAGGCGTTCCTGTAACGGTCAGTACATTCCGTTCCAACTTCAAATGCAACCATTCAGGATTAGTCCCGTTAACTTTCACGCTCGCATATTGCCCGGAGCCGTCGCTAACCGGTATGACCTGGCTCACAGCGGTGTCAACCTCGGCGTTTATCTTGGTCGCGCTCACCACAGGCTTACGGGTGTCCGCAATAGAAAACACCAGGTTGGAATTCTTAGTTTGCGCCGGAGAATCCGAATCGGTGACGCTCACCACTACGGCGGCGCTGGCACCGGGCTTCGGAATACCCACGAGCTGACCCTTGGACTTGTTCAGGAACAAACCCGTGTCCCCCAGGGCACAGTTGCCGGACGCATCGGTATTGTCGCAGGGTACAGTCAGATAAGTGTACGGACCGACCCCACCCGTAACCAAAGACGGGAGCGTCAATGAGTTGCCGGTAACGGCGGATTTGTCCAGGTTAATCCCAATAATGGGCAGATCATTGTCAATCTTGCTCGAAACCTTAGTCCAGGTCGTCGGGTCGATATTGTCAGGTTTCGTACTACCGGAAGTTTGTTTCAGGGTCACGCCTGTAGGCACGCCGCTCGGATTATCGATAAATTTCAGGTCGGTGGCTACCGGGATAAATGCTTCTACGGTGACGGTTCGTCCCGCCGCCCCAGTCACGTAAATGTTCAAGGAGGATCCGGGCGCCATTGTCTTGGGCCAGGTTCCGGTCAAACAGATGTCTCCACCCGCGTTGGTGGTCGGGGCGCTACCGCACCATCCGGCGCGTAACTTCTGGGTACCGGCGTTATAGGCGTCCAGCCCTTCCACCCGTGGCTCGCTGTAAGGCACAGCGCCGCCGGACACGGTAGCGATTTTAAGTTTGTTGCCCTCTCCGACCGGCTGTTTCTTAACGCCCTGACACGGGTAAGCGGCTCCGCTCTGCGGCTTCACGCACGGAGTAGTGAGTTCCAACAGCGGGTGAATGACCAGCTGCACTGTTGAGCCCGTGGGCAATCCGGCCCGATGCTGGGCGCTGTCGGTGACCTCCAGTTTAGACAGGTCAATAGTGCCCGCTACCTTTGGAGTTCCGGTGACGCGCCCGTCACGTTCCAGGCACAGCCCCGAATCCTTATTGTCTGTGGTGTACAAGGCCCATCCGGTACAGCTGTTCGGAGCGGTAGGCTGCGTGTGTCCGGAACCGGCGGGGAACCCGAACCCGTAGCTACCACTACCTCCCGCAGCGGTGAACCGGAAGGTTGAGCCGTCTTTCTGCTGGTATACCGCCCCTACGGCGGCGCTGGGCAGTTTGTAGCTCGCAACCTTCAGTGGCGGATAAATCTCCGGGGTGAATACCCGGTCGATGCTGACCGCGGCAGTACCCGTTCCGGCGCTCACCCGCAGGGTATAGGTTTCGCCGTTGGTTAGCGCGCCAGAGTTGCAAGTAAGTTTCGGTTTGGAACCGCTGGTCACGATACAGCCACTGACCGCATTACCATGCGAGTCGAAAACCTGGTACGTCTTGGAGAGGCTATCGGCGCCGGTGGCGGGGTTAAAGGTCCACTCATAAGCCTGTCCGGTGGTGCCGCCCGGCGCCACACCCGGCTCAAACACCAGGGTGGAGGGCGAGACGGTAATTTCCACGCTAAACTCAGCCGACCATACGCCGTTCACACCCAACGCTTTCAAGGGAACCTGGTGTTCCCCGATGTCGCCCTTAACTGGGGTGCCGGTGAGCGTTCCGTTGGGGTTCAGGGTTACCCCAACCAGTCCGGGCAGATTTTGTGCCGCAGTGGGGCAGGGAGAGGTGGCCGCCGGAACAAAGTCCGAGGTCGCATAGCATTTAATGGCAGGTGAAACCGCAGCTTTAACCGCCCCGGTCACGGTCGTCGGGGCAGGGCTGGAAGAAACCGGAATGCCCTGTTCCAGGCTGATTGCGACATCATTAGTCATCTGAGGGACACGCTGGTCCACCACGTCCACCAGCAAAGTTACGCGCCCCACCACCCCGTTGGCGCCGGTGACGTCCAAGGTGACGGAGCCACTATTGCCCGCCACAGCCTGATTGGTGGCTTCCAGAGTGTACTTCCCGGTGTCAGAGTCAACCTTGAGGGTTACACCATCCAATTTCACCTGACTGGTGATTGTATAGTTTGTGGGCTTGCCCGAGGGGTCGTTTACCGGCAAGAACCCGGTGACAGTTTCCCCTACGTTCGCCGTGATGGAAGCCCTCTCGGCCACACTCGGACGCCGGTCATCGACCCGTTTCAGGTTCAAGCCGACGTTTACCGAACATCCACCTGTGCATGAAACCGTATCAGAATCGGTCACTACCACCTGCAGCTGGGGGAAGTCGGCGGTGCCCATAGTTGCCCCCACCAGTTTGCCGTTGCTATCCAGCAACAGCCCGGAAGCGCTACCATCCGCATTGGGAACCTGGTAGCGACCCCCGGAAGTGGTGGCATCATGCCATGAACCGCGACCGTCCTTGTATTGCAGTTTGTAACTGTAGGGTGAAACCCCGCCGGAAATGCCGGCCGCAGAACTCACGTCAAGCAGCGGCTCGCTGGAAGTGTAGGTCGTTCCGCCCTGAGCAATCGCGGACAGGGTATCTTTTGCCGCCTTCAGGTCAGTGTTGATGCGCAGCTGGAAAGTGACGGAAGTCGAGGAGCGTTCCGCCACGGTGCCGTCCTTACCCCGCAGGTAAACCTTGACGTTCACCCCACTTGGCGTGGTGGTTTCCAAAGGCTTGCCAGTGATTACACCATTGGCGTCCATGGTCAAACCGGCCGGCAAACCGGCAGCGCTGAAAGTGTAATTCGCGAAGTTCCCGGTGCCGCCCGACAGATATTTCTTAACGTCCTTAGTCCCGTAATCGATACCTTTCGTACCATCGGGCAGTTCCGTGCTGGTTACGTTAGGGTCGGGGTTGGTGTCCGCCACGATTTGGGGCAGCAAAGTCATCTTTAGCCAACCCTCCGACCCAGACAGGGTCGACAAGCCTTTGATTTGGGGCAGGGTGTATTTGGCGCCGTTCAAGGTGCGGCCATTTGTGTCGGTGTATTTCACCTGCAGGTAATAGGTCGTAGCCTTGGACACGTTCGGGGTGCCGGAACAGAGAATAAATTTACCGTTGCCCGAAGTTTGGGTAGAACAGTTTACTCCGCCAATATCGTTTGCTTGCACCTCGGTGTTGTCGCCGTCATACACCCCCAGAATTTCGGCCTTATCGTAAGTGTTCCGGGACAAATTTGTACCGTTGACAGATAGCTGGCTAGCCGTGGGTTCCCCACCGGAAACCCAAATCACAATGGGAGTTCCGTTCGTGTTCTGGTACACACTGCCACCAGAGCCGGTGGGCAGCTGGGCGCGCTGCAAAATCAAGGGCGAGCCGGGGTGAATTTCATACTTCACGGCGGGGGTGACCCCACCGTCCTCGTCGGTGGCTTTCACCCAGAAAACGGCAGATTTGTGCTCTTGGGTGGTGCCGGTGACTTGGCCGGTCGCTGGGTTAAACTTCAAGCCGCTCTCAGCGTTGCCGTTACGCAGGCTCACCATCCCGTCTGTACCGGGTTCTCGCGCGGCACTGTTGGCATCCGGTTCAGTGTCGAACACCTGATAGGTGAAGTGCCGGCCTTGCCAATCCGGGAAGGGCGAAACCAAACCGGAGTAGGGCACCCCGACGGCGGGGAACTTTTCCAGCGGGGTGTACTTGCTCACCTCAGAATCCGGGGTCCCCGGTTCTATCTGCGGTTTTAGACGAGGCTCGACTGTCCAAGGCAGATACTGCACTGACGTGTGCGATTTGCTCTCTTTGTCGGTGAAGGTGAATTTGACCCACAGCGAGTGAACCCCAGATTTTTCCGGCGTACCGCTAAGTGTGCAGCCGTTACCCGTGCTTTCCCGCTTCAAGTCGTAAGGTAGGGCATCTGTGGCGGCCGCGGTGTCAGTATTTGAAACCGCCTGGCAACCGGTGAGCTTAACCAAGTTATCAGCCGGTGCCTTCTTGGTGATTGTGAAGGTTCCCGGTGTGTTCGCCGCTCCCTTGTTGATTTCAAGTTGAATCGGCTTGTACAGGAAACTTTGCGAGGCCAACACCTGCCATTCGGGATGTTCAGTGACGGTTTCGGGTACGACATCGACCCAGTATTCCTGAAAAGTGTCGCCAGTCAGTTCCGTGTCAAAGGTCACCGACCCGCTGCCTTGACCACCTTGTGCTGTAAATGATTTGGACTCGATGGGGGTTCCCGAACCGTTATCGTTCAACGTTCCGGTGTACAGATGCGCCACCAGCGGGGTGTTTAGCGGCAACCGACTGTAATCCACTTGGACTTTATCCCCATAGAAGGATTGGGTGCCAGCACTCGACCCCAAACTTTCCCCGTGGGGCAGCAGCTGCATTTGCAGCGGCCGCAACAGTACCCGAACGTTATCCTCCCAGTGGGTGCCGGTCCAGCCCTGGTTGGCACTGCCGAGGATACCGTTAAGCGTGGTTCCCCAGCCATCAACCGCAGTGGGGAACGGACTCCAGTAGGCCATCCGCTTGGGCAACGGCTGCAGGCTTACGTTGTTTGACTCACAGGAGCCTTTGAACACCTGGAACTTCATGTTTTGTTTAACATCAACATCGTTGTTAAAGTAAATCGTCCAGTTAGGGGTTTTACCGTTATCTTCCGATGGGTCCAAGTTTGAAGTAGTGGTGCAGCGAGCCTCGACCCTGTTGTTTTTATCTTTCACTGCCGCGACCACTACGTAACCCCCTGCGGGGGTATTCGCCGGATAATCTGCGATGTTCGCTCGCCCCACGTAAGGGTTGCCGCCGCCCCTGTTAAGGGTTTGGTTTTCCCAACGCACATAGCCCTGCAGAGTCTTTCTCTTCTTGGCTGCCGGAGTGGCTCCAGGTGGTGAGGGAAGGGAAGGCTCGATAGCTACCCCGTTTCCAAGCAGTTCCTCTTGCGACTCCGCGACTTTAATGAGCCCGATATTCACCTGGGATACCTGGGTAGAGTTCCTGCCTACAGAAAGGAAACCCCACTGCATCATCTGGCTGGCAGTCCAGTTGAAATCTTTCCTGGTGGAGTAACCCTGGATGACCCCGCCGGTTCGCTCCGAGAAAGTCAGACGGTATCCAGGAACCTGTTCGGGGTTAATCCACACCTGGAGACGCTGGGCGTGGCCTTCGCCGGGGCGGAATTGTCCCAGTTCCCCGTTGTAATCAACAAAGTCGCGCATTTTGATGGCATAGTTCGAGAGCCGGTCAGTTTTTGATTTTGTTTCGTTAGAGGTGGTGGTGGTTTTGAAAATCGGTGACCACGCCCCATTATTGGCCTGGTAGCGGGCAAATACATGGATACCAGCAACGACTTTCTCGCCCTGATCATCAGTCGCGCCAGCGCGTTCCCCCGAGAGATAGGTAACGACTTTCCCGGTCACCACCCAGTTATCCTGCGGGGAAGCATCGGATTCAATCGGTTCGCGTCCCTTCATGATCCAAGTCGGCAAGTCAATCGCACCGGGGAACGCGGAACGCTCCTCAGCCAGAGCCGGGGTAGGCAGAACCAACCCCAACAGGGTCAAAGCCAACGCGGTGCCCGCGACAGTCAAACGACGCAAGATGCTCATCGTTCCCGCCCCCTTTTTTCTTTAAAACTTAACTACTTCTCACACTACAAATTTTATATCGGCACTGCGGGGAGAAATCTTAGGAAAAAGTGAAGTTGTTTTGAGACTGACCAGGATTTATTCAAAATCCACGACCACCGGAGCGTGGTCGGAGGGCTGTTCCCCATCACGTTCCGCAGTATCGATGAACGCGCCGGTCACACGGGAAACCAGGCGCGGAGTAGCCAAGGCGAAGTCGATTTTCATGCCTTGGTTACGCCGCCAGCGGGCCCGCTGGTAATCCCAGTAGGTCCAGCCGGGAGCGAATTGCCGGGTAATTTCGGTCAGATTTCCGGGCAAACCCGCAATGAGGTCATCGTGGAGGGTGACCGCGTCACCGACCGTGTCGGGGTCCAGGAGCTTGGCAAACACTTGCCGCTCCGGTTCGGAGACATGGGTCGCCCCGGCAAAGTCCGCCATGTCCCACACGTCCTCGTCACGGGGAGCCACGTTGAAGTCCCCCAGGTAAAGCCCCAAACTCTCCGGATCTGTGTCCAGAGTGCGAATCACGTGGGAACGCAGGGAATCGAGCCATTTCAACTTGTACTGGTAGTGAGGGTGGCCGACTTCGCGTCCATTGGGAACATAGAGCGACCAGCACTCCACCCCGGCCACGCGCACCCCCAACACTCGTGGTTCCAGCTGGGGCGGTTTGGGCGGGACAGAAAAGTACGGTTGGGCGATGGCGCCGTAAAACTCGGTACCCAGCAGGTGAGCGCTAATCCCCTGACGCACCGCCACCGCGACCCCGTTCCACTGATTCAAACCGTTAACAAACACCTGGTAGCCGGCGGTTTCAAAAGCGGCAGTAGGGAACTGATCGTTGCGGCACTTGATTTCTTGCATCGCCAGAACGTCAATGTGTTCGCGTTCCAGGAACGCCGTCAATCGATTCAAGCGAGTGCGAATCGAGTTCACGTTCCAAGTCGCTATACGCACCGTTACCTCCCTAAGAACCAGCGTTTCCAGTCTACCGAATTCCCATTTTCCCTGGGCAAGGATGACTACAATTGCTTTATGGAGAGCAAATTTGAAAAGGTCTGTGACCTGGCACGTGAACTCGCATTTCCTTCAGACTTTGCCTTCGGCGCTTCCACGGCTTCGTATCAGATTGAAGGAGCCGTCAACGCCGACGGACGCCAAGAGAGCATCTGGGATGCTTTTGTCCACACCCCCGGCAAAGTCATTGATAACGCCACCGGCGACACCGCTTGTGACCACTACCACCTGTTCAACCGCGATGTGGAACTGATGCGACAAGCCGGCCTGAAACACTACCGCCTATCCCTGGCTTGGCCGCGTATCCTGACCGCGGCAGGGACACCGAACCAGGCCGGAATCGATTTCTACAACCGCGTCCTAGATGCCCTAGCTGAGGCAGACATCGAAGTCATGGCCACGCTGTATCACTGGGATTTGCCCCAAGCCATGCAGGAAAAGGGCGGCTGGCTCAATCCCGAAACCACCGCCATGTTCCTGCGCTACACCAAGGTCGCCTACGAAGCATTCCATGACCGGGTGAAACACTGGATTCCCATTAACGAGCCGAACGTCCACACCCTACTCGGCCACGCTATCGGAATTCACGCTCCCGGTCTGACGCTTGGCTACCAGGCGCTCGGCGTCGGACACGCCTTGAACTTGGCTCACGGGGAAACGGTACGGCTACTGCACGGTTTGGGTGCCTCGTCAGTGGGTTGCGCCCCCAACCACACCCCGGTCTATCCAGCCGACACCGAAAACCCGATGGACGTACAGATGGCCGGTCTCTATGACGCGATTTACAACGACTTCTTCGCTTCGGCAATGTTGAAAGGAACTTACCCACAGGCAGTTCTGGACCTCATCGCCCAGGAGGTCAACCCCGATACTGCTGCAGCCATGAGCGAGCAGGTCAAAGGCGCATGCGAGCCCCTGGAGTTTTATGGAATCAACTACTATGAACCGGCCGTAGTGGTCTCACGACTGCCCGGCGACGAGACGCCTCCAACAGCCACGCCACCTGCCGCACCCCCCTTGCACGCTGACAACGCCAATCTGTACGCGATGCCGGACGGTATCCCCTTCACGATTGAATCTCTAAAGATGGAGGACCGCACCAGCTTCGACTGGGCGATTTATCCTGAGGGACTGACCGAAATCCTGGTACAGCTCCGGGAACGCTACGGGTCGGCCTTGCCCCCAATCATTGTGACCGAGGGCGGCGCGGCGTTTACGGAAACGGTCACCACCGACGACTCCGGTCAAGCACGGGTTCACGACCCGCGGCGTATCGACTACCTGGCTCGACACTTCCGGGCTGTCGCGGCGGCTCGCCACGCCGGGGTAAACGTGGCCGGATACTATGTTTGGTCTCTGCTGGACAACTTTGAATGGGCCGACGGCGAAACCCAGCGCTTCGGGCTCATCTACACGGACTTCGCCACCGCCGATAAGACCCGGATTCCCAAAGATTCCTATTACTGGTATCGAGACTTGATTGCGCAGGTACGCCAGCAATGAGCGCCGACCCCGCCAGTTCCGCGCACTCGGGACGCTTTCACGCCCAAGTTCCCGCCGACGCACCTCTGGAAAAACCCCGGCTAAGGTGGTGCGTCAGCGTTTCCGCAGCGAACCTAGCCGTCTACACCGCCTGGTTCGGACCTATCCAGGTACTGCTGGGGTTGCAAGCGGCCGCTGTCGCCCCGGACTATAAGGAATACGTACTTTCGCTGGTCACCGGTGTCGGAGCTTTCGTCTCTGCCCTGGGTAACCCGATCTTTGGGGCGCTCTCTGACCGCACGACTTCCCGCTTCGGACGCCGTTTGCCCTGGGTGTTTTGGGGAACAATTCTGGGGGCGCTGGCCTTGGCTTGGCTGGCATTTTCCCATTCGGTGTGGGACATGGTGGTCGCTTGGGCGCTGGTGCAAGCCTGCCTAAACGCTATGTACGCAGCCATCACCGCCACCGTCAATGACCAGGTGAAAGTGGAATATCGTGGTCAAATGGGCGGCTGGTTGGGAATGGGGCAAACCCTCGGGGTGGTCGCGGGAACGGGGATGGCCTCCGCTTTCGGTAGCCTGACCTGGGGATACCTGGCCTGCATCGCCCTCCTCATCGCTCTGGTGATTCCCTACCTGTTCACCGCCCACGACCGTTACCTCGTCGAGAAACCCGCGCCCTTCAATCTTTGGGCCTTCCTGAAACGATTTTGGGTATCCCCCCGGCGTTACCCCGACTTTGCCTGGACCTGGGCCAGTCGTTTCCTCATCAACCTAGCTAACTCCCTCTGCACGCTTTACCTGCTGTTTTACCTCATGGATGCGGTGGGCTACGCACATCCCGACTTCGGAGTATTTGTGCTCTCCGGCCTATACGCGCTGATGACCGTGGCGACGACCCTCGCCGGTGGAACTATCTCTGACCGGATGGGGAAACGCAAGCCCTTGGTGGCGCTCTCTGGCCTGACCATGGCACTATCGGGTCTCAGCCTGGCGTTCATCCAGACTTGGGAAGGCGCGCTCCTGGGGGCGTTTCTACTCGGGATAGGCTACGGTATCTATGTTTCCGTAGACTTTGCGCTGGTCACGCAGGTGCTACCGCCAACCAATGACGCGGCGCGCGACCTCGGAGTTATCAACATCGCGGCCGCTTTGCCTCAGGCGCTGGCTCCCCTGCTGGCCGCGCCGCTGGTAAAAGCGTTTCCGGATTACACCAGCGGTTATATGGCGCTATACATCTTCGCGGCCCTCATTGTGCTGGTCGGGGCCGCGCTGGTGTATAAGGTAAAGAGTGTGCGCTAAACAGTTCATACCCTGGCGATAATGTCGGCAATCGAGTCCACGACTTCGTTAGGCCGATAAGAGAAATTAGTGATTTCTTCGCGATCCGTGGAACCGGTCAACACCAGGAACGTATGCAGACCGGACTCTACCCCCGCCAACATATCCGTATCCATCCGGTCGCCAATCATGGCGGTTTCCTCGGAGTGGGCGCCAATCTTGTTCAATCCCGTGCGGAACATGACCGGGTTGGGTTTGCCGATAAAGTACGGATTCTTGCCGGTGGCGGCCGTAATCATGGCGGCGATTGCGCCGGTGGCAGGAATGGGGCCGTCCTTGGTGGGGCCGGTCATGTCAGGATTCGTGGCGATAAACTTGGCGCCCTTGTTGATGAGCTGCACCGCCGTGGCAATCTGGTCGAAAGAATACGAGCGCGTCTCGCCCAACACCACGTATTCCGGATCTGTGGAAGTCATGACGTAGCCCGCCTGGTACAGGGCGGTGGTCAAACCGGCTTCGCCCACCACATAAGCGCTGGATTTCGGGGACTGGGTTTTCAGGAAAGACGCGGTGGCCAGCGCGGAAGTCCAGATGCGTTCCTCGGGGACCTCCAGGCCGGAAGCCGCCAGACGTGCGGAGAGATCGCGAGGCGTAAAGATGGAGTTGTTGGTCAAAACCAGGTATTCCCGGCCCTTGTCCCGCAGGGCTTGCAGGAACTCAGCCGCACCTGGAATCGCCTTGGTTTCATGCACCAGGACGCCGTCCATGTCGGTCAGCCAGTACTTGACGGGTTTCATGACCGGGGTGATTTCCTTTTCCCGGTCCTCTTTCGTGCCGAAAGTCGCGTCCATCATCGCTTCAAGTTTGTCAGCTGTTTGGCTTTTCAATGTGTTCCCCTCAATTTACTTCGGTCCCCAGATTCTGGGGAGGCGACAGAACCCCCAACGCCGGAACACCGGCAAAGACTACCGGACGCGCCGGCTTTGGCAACTCAAACGTTCACTTATAAGGTTATGCAATAGAAGAATTTATTGCAATGATTGGGTGATTTTTGTGGCGAAATGGGCGCTGATTACGGGGGCTTCCAGCGGTTTAGGTGAGGAGTTTGCCTGGCAATTGGCTGCCGAGCCGCTCAACGTCGTACTGGTCGCCAGGCGTCAAGACCGTTTGGAGGCTTTGGCGCAGCGGATTCACACCACTCTGGGCGTCGAAACGGAAGTTTTGGTCGAAGATTTGTCCACCAAGGCCGGTCAGTATGCGGTCATTCGCCGCCTGCGCGACGACTCCCGCCCGGTCGCGGTGCTGGTCAACAACGCGGGTTTTGGTTTGGGGCAAACTTTTGTGGGCGGAAAGTGGGACCGCGAGGACGAAGCCCTAGAGGTGATGGTGCGGGCCTTGTGCCGGCTGACGTTTGAGGGCGCACAAGCGATGGGGTCACGTACCCATCGCCGCACACCCGGCAAAGTGGAACGGTTGTTACAAAAATTGACCGGTCAGCCCGCGCTGGGGAAAGCTTCGGGCGGCGGGGTCATCATCAATGTTTCCTCCGCTACCGCCTACACCGCTATGGGCACCTACGCGGCGATGAAGACGTGGGTGCGGTTCTTTAGCGAGGCTGTTTCTACCGAGCTGCGCGGCACCGGCGTATCCATCACCGCCGTGGCACCGGGACTAATGAAAACCGAGTTCCACCAATCAGCCCAGATGAACGCCTCAGTCTGGCCCGAATACGGCTTTGTCGACCCCGAAACAGTCGTCAGAGCCGCCATCGAAGCAGCTCGCCACCGCCGCGTCCTGGTCACCCCGACCGTTCGGTACAAAATCGCGATGGCGGGCGCGCGCCTGGCTCCCCGCTGGCTGATGCGCGCCCTGTTCAACTCCCGCCTATTCTCCCGGGCGCTGTGAGGTCGAGCCTCTCTTTGGGTGCAGTTTCTGGGGCTTTTAGTCTTTAGACCAAGCCAGTTTGCGTAACCGTTGGACGCTGAAGTTAGCGACATCTTCGGGTTCGCAAATATTGCGCCCCTGCGCAAAGACGCATACCCGGTCAGAGACTTCGAGGATTTCTTCTTCCTCAGAGGAAACTACCACTACCGCTACATTCTCTTGATGCGCCATGTCCTTGAATATGCGGTGAATCTCACCCTTAGCGCCGATATCCACGCCTTTGGTGGGTTCATCAAGCATCAGTAACTGAGGATTCAGCGCAATAGCCCGTCCCAGCAGAACTTTCTGTTGGTTTCCACCCGAAAGGCTGACCACAGGACCTTGAAGGTTACCCCGAATTTGGAGCCGAGCGAGGATACTCTGCATCGCAGAATCCATTTTTTTCAAACTCAGCCAAGTAAACTTACTAAATTGTTTCATTACAGGCAATGACGTATTTACGATTGGTGAAAGTTGCGGAACTATACCGTCCATTTTTCTTTCTTCAGTAACATAAACCAAACCTGCTTTTAATGAATCAATAGGTTTATGTCCTTGGAATGGTTGACCGTGAACAGAAATACTTCCACTCTCTATTGGATGCAATGTGCCCAGCGCGCGGAGGAATTCGGTTCTCCCCGAACCAATCAGGCCATAAATTCCAAGCACTTCTCCAGGATAAATATCGAGGTTAACACCTTTTAATACTGCGGAGCGAAGCTCCCTGACCTGTACTAACGGTTCGCTGCTGCCCCGCACTTCTGATAGTTCTGAAGCTGGCTCAGGTATGGTTTCCCTCTTTGGCTCCGAATCAATAAGGCTCGATGCATCCTCCCCGGCAATAGCCACCACCACGTCTTCGTGGGAAACTTCATTTACATTACCGTCAATACGTACTTTTCCGTCAACCAAAGCAACAATTCTGTCACAAATACGATATAACTCATCGAGCTTATGGTTGACGATTAGCACTCCGATATTGGATTGTTCTGCCAAGTTTTTAATATATTTCAAAAGGGAATCGACCTGCTCACCTTCCAGAGAGGTCGTTGGCTCATCCAATAGCAAGTACTTGATATTTTTAGACGTGGCGACAGCAATCTCCAAAAGTTGGCGCGTCGCCACAGCATAGTGGCCCAGGGGCGTATCAACGTTTACGTCGATACCGAAACGCTGTACCAGCTCTTTTGCCTGGCTGCGCATTTCTTCCTTTTTAAGCCCTTTCCAATCAGACTTTTCCCTTCCCAAAAAGACATTTTGCGCTACTGTCAGATTCGGCAACAACGACAGCTCTTGATAGACGGTCCCCACGCCCTTTGCCAGGGCATCTGCTGGTGAGGTAAAGCTAACTTCTGTCCCATCGATCAGCACTTGTCCGCTATCTGCACCATGAGCCCCCGAAAGGACCTTCAACAGGGTAGATTTGCCAGCGCCATTGTGACCCACCAAGCCAACAATTTCACCGGGATGAATTTTGATAGAGACGCCTGCGAGAGCAGGCACCGAAGAATAATATTTCGCAATATTTCGCGCTTCGAATACTTCCATCATCGCAGGCGTCTCCTTCCTTCTCGATGAAGGTTTACTGATTGGTTATTATTAGCCGACTTCACCGGGAGCGGGTGTTTGGCCCTTAGTGAACAACTTCAGGGGCCGAAGAATATTTTCTTCCACCTCACCTCCACCTATATAAGTCTTAATCTGCTGTACGGTACGACGACCGTAGTCTTCCGGTTCCTGAGCGACACAGGCAGGATAGGCATCGTCTGTCTGCATTTCAGACGCGCAGAATCCGTACACCTTAACATCCTTACCAGAGGCTTTGACCGCTTCCACAGCACCTTGTGCAGCAGGACCGGTGGACGCAAAGATTACGCTGATTCCGGGGTTCCCCTGCAGCATCTCAGAGGTCACGTTTAATGAATCTGTGAGCTTCACGTTGCCATCGACTTCTGCTACCACCTTGGCGTTGGGATTTTTTGCAATAGCTTTCTTAAAACCTTCGTCGCGTTCTACCACTACGACCTCATCAGGTTCGGTGACAAAGCCGATTTCCATTGCGGTGTCGGCACCCAGATCTTTCATAATCTGCTCAGCCATCTGAGCTCCACCAGCTGCGTTATCGGCCCCCAAATACTGAATTACGGATGCCCCTTGTGCTTTCAAAGCATCGGGATCAGCCGAGATATTAACGGTAAACACCGGTACGCCCTTATCATTTGCGGCCTTGACAATAGCCGCGGCCGGTTCAGATTTAACCGGGTTCAGCGCCAAGGCACAGGGATTCTTACCTAGCATAGCTTGGGCTTGAGCCAGCTGATTGGCATCGTCGTCATTTGCAATTTGAACTTCGACTTTGAAGCCATTCTTGGAGCCCTCGTCCTCGAAGCCTTCCTTCATTGCTACGTAGTAGGGATTTGTCTGGTTAGGCAAAAGTACTGCCAAATAGGGATTGTCTCCCTTGCAGGCTGCAGGAATAGACGCCGCCCCATTATCCTTTTCGGAACTTGCAGAAGTTCCGGTATCCAGCGCATTGCTGCAGGCAGATAAAGCGAAGGCGGCAAGTGCTCCCACGCCTAAGGTTGCCAGAATTTTTTTCATTTCTATCCTTCTTTCAGTGAGGGTTGTGTTTTCTGATCATCTTTTACACTCGTTGAGTGTTCAAGCATTTTGTCTCCTTGTGCAGGAGAATCTGGAGTCGTTGCGGAACCGCTAGGTTTCATAAAATGCTGAAGCAAACGGCGTATCGAGAAGCCTCGGCGATTTGTGTCAATAAGCACACCAATCAAGATAATTACGCCAATAACCAAAGGTTGCCAGTAAGAAGACACTCCTATGACATTCATGCCGTTTGAGACCTCGGCGATGAGCAGCGCTCCCAAAAAAGCACCGGGAATTGAGCCGACCCCGCCAAAAAGTGAAACCCCGCCGACCACAGCAGATGCGATTGAATAGAACTGTTCAGTTCCAGAACCTGCCGTGGGATACCCCACCATCAGACGCGAAGCGGTGATGATGCCGCCACAAGCTGCAGTCACACCTGAGATTACGTAAACCAAGACAGTAATCTTGGCAACGTTAATACCAGCCAACCGAGATGTTGCCGGATTGCCACCAACTGCATAAATATGTACGCCAGTGGCGGTATGTCGAAGGAACAACGCACAAAGGACAGCTGCAATCAACACCATAACTACAGGTATCGGGATTCCAAATAGACGCCCGCGTCCGAAAATCGCAAACATGGGGTCTGAAACGGTAACCGATTTCGCGTCGGTGAGAATCTTCGGGATCGACGCCGAAATGCCAAAAGTTGCGAAGGTGACGATAAAAGGCGGCATCTTGCCCCAATACACCATCGCTCCGTTGAACAGTCCCACACCAACACCGACAAGTATGGCGATGAGAGCCGCTGCCCACCAAGGAACGCCGGATTGCATCGCCATTGCTGCGATGACCCCGGTCAAGGCGATGTTAGACCCTACAGACAGGTCGATACCACCTGTTAGCAGTACAAAAGTTTGACCTAAGGCCAAGAACAACACCACAGAACCATTGAGGAATAGCACTTCAAGGTTATCTAAGGTGCGAAAAGCCGGGGAGATGATACCCATGATGATACCCACAGCCAGGACCACCCCGGCAACTCCCAGCTCCTGCGGTAGACGAAATTTTTTCATCTCGCTTACTCCAATTCTAACTGTGTCGTATCGGCGTAAAGGCCATTGACTTCTTGATAGCGTTCCATAATAAAAGGTTGCGATTGCGCGGTATATGAGGAGGTCAACCGGGGCGACCAGACGGGTGGACGAGTCCCTCCGTTGAGAACCCAAGCGGCCTGGCGTGCGGCGCCATCGGCCACGTATTCCCCAGTCTCCGGTATTGTGACCTTTACCCCTAAGACAGACGGGGCAATACGCCTCACTGCCTCAGACTTTGCCCCACCGCCAATTAGGGAAACTGCGTTGACTTCCACGCCTAATCTCTTAAAGATTTCGAGGCCGTATCCCACTAGGCACAGCATCCCTTCCACTGCCGCTCGAGCAATATTTGACGCGGTCAAGTTATCTCCTCGAATGCCCAAGAGAGAGCCGGTAGCTAACGGCGCATTCGGAGTACGTTCGCCGGTGAGATAAGGAACCATCACCAAACCTTCAGACCCTGGAGGTGCGCTCAGTGCAAATTCAGAAAACCTCTCATAATTGACGCCTAAGGCCGCCGCCGTAGTATCAAGCACTCGAGACGCGTTGAGCGTGCACACCAACGGAAGGTAATTGCCGGTTGCATCAGCGAAACCAGTAACTTCACCGATTTCATCACAGGTGGGTTTTTTCGAGACTAAGGAGACGACACCTGAGGTACCCAGAGAAATGATGACATGACCAGGTTTCTGGTCAAGACCAAGAGCAGCTCCGGCGTTGTCCCCAGCTCCGGGACCAACAAGCATTTCATGACCTAGCACACTGAACTCCCCGACAGGAGTATGGGGACCGAGAACTTTCGGAAGAACCAAGTCTGCGCCGGATTTGCCTGCAGCTAACTCCAAAATGTCAGGTAAGTAGACATTTTCCACCGGGTCAAAGTAGCCGGTGCCCGATGCATCTGACCTATCAGTCACCAAATCCGTGATTTTGTTCCTCTTGGTGATTTTCCAGGTCAGGTAGTCATGAGGAAGGGCGATAGCACGAGTTCGGGAGAGATTTTCCGGTTCGTTCACCGCGAGATGACGCAACTTACTGACGGTGAGTGATGAAACCGGTACTGAACCCGTCTTTGCCACCCAGGCTTTCCGTCCTGCAGTATCATCCCCCCGCCCTAACTCTGTGATTAAGTCCTTGGCGTCAGCTCCCGCGCTGGTATCATTCCAGAGCACAGCATCACGAACGACTTCGCCGTTTTCATCCAAAGTAACCAGACCATGCTGCTGACCCGCTACTGAAATAGCGCAGATATCTTCTAAGCCTCCGGCCTGTTGTACCGCTTCGTCGAAGGCCCGCACCCAAACCGCAGGATTGACTGTGGTCCCGGTACGATGAAAAGCCATTCCAGAACGCACCAGTACACCGGTGTCAGCGTCACGAATCATGATTTTGCATGACTGTGTCGAGGAATCTACTCCTGCTACCAACCGGTTACTCACGTTCCACCTCATCGTGTCACTAGACTCTGAGCATCGCCGCCCAGAGCTGCCTTTGTTGCACTATGCACGCTATCACCCTCTGGTAAATCCTGTCAAGCGTCTTTTATAACTTTTTCTAAACACGAGATTTACCCAACTTTTCCCTGAGTTTAGGGTTGATTCCCTGAAAAGGCTTTGGTTTCGCTCACAAACAGTGTGAAAAAACCCTCCCCTGCTAGGAGGTTAAGTTGCTTTCGGCAACTAACACTCTTTGAATCTGAGTGGAGAAAGACTAATTTGGGTTATGATTGTCCCAGATGACAAGGGAGTCAACTTGAGTAGAGCAGCCAAATCGAAACAAACGTCCTTGCAGTCCTCGGATCACGAAGTCCCCGGAATGCGGGCGGAATCCTTGCGTAATCACAATCTGCAACTGCTGGCCAATCGCATCGTTACCGGCTCTGAAGTCATGTCTCGAGCCGACCTTGCAAATGAGACAGGGCTCAACCGCTCAACTGTAACCAGGCTCATAGAACGTCTCATCGACTTCGGCATCATCAAAGAAGGCTCTACCCGAATCGGACCTTCCGGCCGACCTTCCATTATGTTGACTCCCGCCAGACGTACTCACGGGAGCATTGGAGCCGAAGTTGGTCAAGATTACATCTGTGCCTGCGTGATGGATTTGCGCGGAAACATCATTGCCGAACAATTTGACCAAGTTGACGTGCCCGCCTACTCACCTCAGAGCACACTTGGAAAACTTGCATCTATGGTGAACGAGTTAACTACCCAGATACAACGCTCTGGTTTGTCTCTGTGCGGGATTACCTGTGGATTCTCGGGAATTATTTCATCCTCAACCAGTAACTTGCACATGTCGCCTCATTTGGGGTGGAGAAACATTGATTTGGAGAAAAACTTCCGCTCGAAACTCAATACCCAGGTACCGGTTGACTACCAGAATACAGCAAATCTTTCTGCGTTAGCCGAGAGTATAGCTCGGCAAAAAACAGGGCAGGAGCTCAGTGATTTTATTTTTATTTCGCAAAATAGCGCAATCGGTTCTGCTCTGGTACTCGATGGAAAAGTTTCTTCGGGGTTGCATGGATGGGCCGGTGAAATTGCACATATCGCAGTCAGCGATGAAGATAGGCCCTGCGATTGTGGAGCAGTGGGTTGTTTAGACGCGTATATAGACAAAGAGAATCTTCTGGACCGAGCCGGCTTACCAGCAAATTCACCGTGGGAACAACTATTTGCGAGCTTACACAAGGGCAATTCCCAAGCGACCGAAGCGGTAAGGCTTTGTGGGATATATCTGGGACGCGCTCTATCCACCTATATCAACCTGGTTGATGTCACCACCATTGTCCTGGGCGGAGTGTTGAAAAAATTACTTCCCTATTACGAAGACGCACTTCGCGATGAACTTACCCGTCGCGCATTGTGCTCTAAGTGGATGGAAATCAACTTACAAGAATCAATTGTTAAGGAAGGTTCTTCTCTGCAGGGTGCGGCTTGGAATTCCTTGCTGCACTTCCTCAGTGCCCCAGAATCTTGGCAATGTCCTACCGATATTGCCTTGTCTTATTTCCCGGTTGATGAAACACCGACAACTTTCATCGACTGAGGCAAAATTACGATCGAAATCGAGTATTCGTTTCTCCTCGTGATTCTCATCTGCATAAAAAGGAGGGGAACCCGGGCGGGCTCCCCTCCGTAAGACAGACGCGGTTTACTTCATCTTGGTCCCGACCGAACCCAGACGCTCGCAAGCCTCGACAACGCGCGCGGCCATCCCGGCTTCTGCCGCCTTGCCCCAAGCACGCGGGTCGTACTGCTTCTTAATGCCGACTTCGCCGTCAACCTTCAGCACGCCCTCGTAGTTCTTCATCATGAAGTCCACGACCGGACGAGTGAACGCATACTGGGTATCGGTGTCAACGTTCATCTTGATGACGCCATTGGCTACCGCGGTGGCGATTTCCTCGGCAGAGGAGCCTGAGCCGCCGTGCATCACCAGGTCGAACGGGCGGTTGCCGGCATTGAAGTGCGCGCCGACTTCCTCCTGAATGGTGCCCAAGAGTTCGGGACGCAGCTTGACGTGGCCCGGCTTGTACACACCGTGGACGTTGCCGAAGGTCAAAGCGGTCAGGTACTGGCCGTTTTCGCCCAAGCCCAGCGCTTCGACAGTCTTAATGCCGTCCTCGGTGGTGGTGTAGAGCTTTTCGTTGATTTCCCCGACAACGCCGTCTTCTTCGCCGCCGACGACGCCGATTTCCACCTCGAGGATGGTCTTGGCCGCGGCCGCCTTGGGCAACAGGCGCTTGGCAACTTCGAGGTTCTTTGCCAGCGGAATGGAAGAACCGTCAAACATATGGGACTGATAGAACGGCAGGCGACCGGCCTTCACTTCCTCGATTTCCAGGTCGATGAGCGCTTCGGTCCAAGAGGCCAGCTTGTCCTCGGTGCAGTGGTCGGTGTGAATAGCCACGTTAACCGGGTAATTCTGAGCAACTTCACGAACATAAGCCGCCATAGCCAGCGAACCCGCCACGCGATCCTTAATCGTTGAGCCAGACCAGTATTCCGCACCGCCCACGGACACCTGAATGATGCCGTCAGATTCGGCTTCGGCGAAACCACGCAGGGCAGCGGTCAACGTCTGGGAGGAAGTCACGTTGATAGCCGGGTAGGCGAACTTGTTTTCCTTGGCGCGCTTCAGCATTTCCTTATAAACTTCGGGGGTTGCAAGAGCCACGATTATCTCCTTTTATATAGCGTCGGATTGTCTGATGACGTGTTCCATTCTTTCACTTTTGGGCGCAGTTTTCGCGTCTTTCGCGGATTTCCCAGCCTGGTTTTACCGAAGAAAAGCTGGATGGCAAAAGTCATTTGGCCCTGGCACAAGGGAGGTTGCGGCGGCGCGGCCGGACAGGCGGGTTGGTTCTAAGGAACGTTATGCCAGTCCCAAGTCCGCTAGACCCAGCGCCGCAAAATAAGGATAGCCGGCAGCTTCGATTTTTTCTTTCGCCCCGGTGGCGCGGTCGACCACTACCGCCACAGCGACGATTTCAGCGCCCGCATCCTTCAAGGCTTGGGCAGCTTGAAGGGGCGAACCGCCGGTGGTCGAGGTGTCCTCCAGGACGACGACACGCTTACCCGCCACTTCCGGGCCTTCAATCTGGCGTTTCATGCCGTGGTCTTTCGCTTCTTTACGCACCACGAAAGCATCGAGGCTCAAGCCTCGGGCCGCCGCTGCGTGCAGCATCGCCGTGGCGACCGGGTCAGCGCCCATCGTCAACCCGCCCACCGCGTCGATTTCCGAAACGGGGAACCCATTTTCTTCCAGCAAATCCAGCATGACATGGCCAATCAGCGGGGCGGCCTCGTGGTGCAAGGTAGCGCGGCGCATATCGACATAAAAGTCCGATTCTTTGCCCGATGCCAGAGTAACTTTCCCGTGGACCACGGAAAGGGTTTTCACAAGTTCAGCGAGTTTTGTCAGCTGCGGATCATTCTTTTTCACGCTTTAAGCATAAAGTGTAAAGCGTGGATGAGAGCAATAAACCGGTGGATAGTCCTGCAGACCCGGCAGAGTTAGCGCCTGGAACGGTGGGGGTGGGTCCCTGGCCGACTGATCAGCCTCTGCCGGTCGGTCCCCAATATGACCCGGAGTTGCTGCGGGACGGCGACGCGCGCAATGTGCCGGACCACTACCGGTATTGGAAGCAGGAGGCCATCAGGGAAGATTTGGACCGATTGTTACAGTCTGGACCGGGGGAACCCACGCTGGAAATCGCGATTGAGAACGTGGGTCACGATTTCAATACCGGATCCATCATCCGCACCGCGAACGGCCTGGGAGTGCGCCACGTCCACATCGTGGGCAGGCGGCGGTTTAACCGGCGCGGAGCAATGGTTACGGACCGCTACCTGCACCTGCACTACCACCCGGCGGTACGGGATCTAGTGGCGTACGCCGCCCAGCAGGAACTCACGTTAGTGGGGATGGATAATTTCCCCGGCGCCGAACCGCTAGAAACCGTCGTGCTGCCTCCGCGCACCCTGATGGTTTTCGGCGAGGAATCACAGGGCCTGACCCCTGCCATGCAAAACGTTTTGGAACGATTAGTACAGATTACGCAGTATGGTTCGACCCGGTCACTAAACGTGGGCCACGCGGCCGCCATCAGTATCTGGGCTTGGCGGCGCACCTATCCGCCACGTCCCGCCAGCCCCGCAGACTCGTAGTTCGCCAGGATGCACCCCGAAAATCCCGCACCTCACTGTTGCGCCAAGAGAGCAAGCTCGCGAATCTGGGCGTTGAGGTCGGGCCACAGCGCCTTGTGAACCGGACCAAACTTTTGCGCACCCAGGAACGCGCCCGCCGTCCCGGCCACGCGGTCCACCCAGATGAACGACCCCGACTGCCCGAAGTGGCCGATGACCTCCGGGGGGAAAGACACCGGCAAATAGTGTGGCGACTTCACGCCGTGCAACTCCACCCCGGTCGCCCAGAGATTGTCCTTCTGCGGTCCGTATCCCGGCAGCAGTCCACGCAGTCCGGGATGCTGCGGAGCGCAAAACCCATCGAGGTCACGCTCGGTAAAGCCGAGAATCCCCGCCTCGGGGCTTAACAGTTCCCCCGCCAGGCGCGCCAAGTCGCTCACCGGGCCCACCGCACCCCACGCCGGAGAGTGCGATAGAACTGTACCGTTCATTCCAAGAGGTTCCAAGACCGTTTCTCGCACCCAGTCCGCCCACGGTTTGCCCACGGCCTTTTCCGCTGTAGCCCCGGCCAATTCGAAGTTGTAGTTCGAGTAGATTCGCTTGGTAAACGGCGCAATTGCACGCGCATCGGGACGAGCAATCCCGAACTCTACCCCCAGGCGAGGTTGGTCAGGCGCGGCCATCGGCGCATCAAAAGGCAGACCGGAACAGTGCGAGAGCAAGTCCACCAGCTTCACTTCCGCAGCCGCCGGGGAGCCGACCAAGGTGTGTAAAGACAGCGCGGGCGCGGCCAGGGATTGACGCCAAAATGCCATTGCGACCAAGAACTTGGTGACCGACATCCAGGGAAAAGGCCGGTTGAGGTCCGCCGGGTCGGAAGCAGCTGTCCACACGTAGACATTCCCGCTGGATTGACGCGACAAAACCGCTAAGGCATAAGGAAAGTTAAAACCCCGGCGTGCCGGCAGGTGCGCCACCTCGAGAGACCCGAATGCTACACTCATCAGTTTTTGACCGACCGATACAAATTAATGAATCCAGCCGGACTCCCGGTAGTGCAACAGCAGTTCCTCCTGATACTCAGGCAGGAACACCGAGAGGAAATAACGCGCCAGTTCCTCCGCCGCGTCGAATTCCCTGTCATAAAGCCAATGAATCATGATGCCGTTATAAACGGCGGCGTGAATTTCCGCTAAATGAGTCGGATCTTCTGTGGCGGCGACTTTGCCGTCCTGCTGTAGGCGAGACCAAACCCGCTTTAAAACGCTAAGCAAACGTTCGGAGCGGCGCATGTAATGATCATGGGCGGGATGAATCTCAGACGAGGCTTCCACCATCATCATGCATTCCACTTCGATAATCATGGGAGTTTCGTTCAGGCGTGAGGTGACCTCTAACAGGGTGTCCAAAACCGGCAACGCGTCTAACTTTTCAAGGTTATCCAGGTCAAAACCAACCTGCGTTTCGTAGCGCTGCACCACGCTCATTAAGAGAGCCTCTTTGGAGGGAAAGTGGTAGATGACCCCGGGATGCGAAATGCCTACGTGACGGGCGACGTCACGCAGAGACATACCGTGATAGCCGACCTCAGCGAGTAAATCAACAGCCGCGTCCAGGATTGCTTCACGCCTTGCTAGGCCCGATTGATAGGGGCCGCGCTCCCGTTTTTCCGCAACCATAACCTCTCCCGCTGGTAAACCAACACTTTAAATAGATATTCCCAGTAAAATGCCAGGAAACTCACATCTAATCCTAACTTACCACCCGGTAAACTTCCACGTTTTGAGACGCGGTCTCCAGGTAAAAATTACCTCAAGGCGGCGCAAAATCACATCTGCACCGCCTTGAACAGGTAATTTATCGGATTATTGAGGGTTTTTCACCCGCAGCTCCAGCCGATATTGATCTGACATTGGTCCTGTCAATTCACTCAAATCCCCAGATTTTATTAAATCGGTGGGGCTGAAATCGGGCATATCCACGACCACTGTAGAACCGGGCGCGACATCGCCCGCCAGCAGCTTTTCCGCCAGCTGGTCGCCGATTTCACGCTGTATCAGACGGCGCAGCGGACGCGCTCCGTAAGTCGGGTCGTAGCCGGTTACCGCCAGCCATGACCGCGCCGCCTCGGTGACCTCAAGGGTCAGCTGCGTTTCCGCCAAGCGCGCCGTCAGCTGGTGAATCTGAATGTCGACAATCTGTTCCAGGTCCTCGGTGGAAAGCGCCTCAAACATGATGGTTTCGTCCAGACGGTTTAAGAACTCCGGCTTGAAAGCGGCACGCACCAAATCCAAAACCTGGCGGCGCGCCTCAGCATGGTCAGCCGCGCGATCCATCAGGAACTGGGACCCCAGATTCGAAGTCAGCACCAGAATCACGTTGCGGAAATCAACCGTGCGACCCTGGCCGTCAGTCAAACGACCATCGTCCAGGACCTGCAGCAAAATGTCGTACACATCCGGGTGTGCCTTTTCGACCTCATCGAGCAGCACCACCCCGTAGGGGCGCCGCCGCACGGCTTCAGTCAGCTGGCCGCCTTCCTCGTAACCGACATAGCCCGGAGGGGCTCCAATCAGGCGTGCGACCGAGTGCTTCTCGCCGTATTCACTCATATCAATGCGGGTCAAAGCCTTTTCGTCGTCAAATAGGAAATCGGCCAGAGCTTTAGCCAGCTCAGTCTTGCCCACCCCGGTAGGACCGAGGAACAGGAAAGAACCCGTGGGACGATTCGGATCAGACACGCCGGCACGCGCCCGGCGCACCGCGTTCGCCACCGCCCTCACCGCGGCCTTTTGCCCGATGAGACGCTGTCCCAGGTATTCCTCCATGTGCAGCAGCTTCTCGGATTCACCCCGCAGCAGCTTGCCGACCGGAATCCCCGTCCAAGCCGCAACCACTTCCGCGATTTCGGCAGCATCGACTTTCTCGGCAATCATGGGACCTTCCTCAGCTCCATTGATGCCCGCAGAACCCAGTTTTGTACTGTCCGTTACAGAATCTGGGGAATCTACGGAGGCTTGCCCCGCCGAACCCTCGCTCGACGAGTCACCTTCCGCGGCCGCAATCTGGGCTTTAATCGCTGGAATTTCGCCATTTTGCAGGCGGCCTGCGTCCTCCCAACGCCCCTCGCGCATGGCTTGTTCCAAAGCCGTATTCAGTTCGTCCAACTTCACACGCAGTTCACCGACCCGGTTGTGACCGGCCTTTTCGGCTTCCCACCGCAGGTTCAGCCGGTCCAGATGAGCCTGCTTTTCATCCAAGCTGGCCTGCAGTTGCGCCACCCGCCCCGCGGTCGCTGGATCGGAGCGATCCGGGTCGGAGGCGTTCAGATAGGACAGCTCCATATTGACCCGCTCGACTTCGCGGCGCAGGGAATCGATTTCCTCCGGGGAGGAATCCAGTTCCATCCGCAGCCGAGAAGCCGCCTCGTCAATCAAGTCGATAGCCTTATCAGGCAGCTGACGCCCGGAAATATAGCGATTAGAAAGCTGCGCGGCCGCCACCAATGCCCCGTCCGCGATAGTCACCTTGTGATGGGCTTCATATTTCGGGGCAATGCCGCGCAAAATCGCGACGGTGTCCTCCACGCTGGGCTCACCCACAAACACGGTTTGGAACCGGCGTTCCAAAGCCGGATCCTTTTCAATGTGTTCGCGGTATTCGTCCAAAGTCGTGGCCCCCACCAGGCGCAACTCACCGCGCGCCAACATGGGTTTCAGCATATTCGAGGCATCCATCGAACCTCCACTGGCTCCAGCCCCGACCACGGTGTGAAGCTCGTCAATGAAGGTCACCACTTCGCCCTCGGCGTTCTTAATTTCTTCCAGTACCGCCTTAAGGCGTTCCTCAAACTGGCCGCGGTATTGCGCCCCCGCCACCATCGCCGCCAAATCGAGGGCGATGAGGTGCTTGTGCTTTAAGGAATCCGGCACGTCTCCCGCCACGATACGCTGCGCTAAGCCTTCCACCACGGCGGTTTTACCCACGCCGGGTTCCCCGATGAGCACCGGGTTGTTCTTGGTGCGCCGGCTGAGTACCTGGATAACGCGCCGGATTTCGGCATCGCGCCCAATGACCGGGTCGAGTTTGCCGTCCATAGCCCGCTGGGTCAGGTCGTCGCCGTATTTTTCCAGCGCCTTAAACGTGGCTTCGGGGTTCGGGGAGGTCACTTTGGCGTCTCCGCGAACCTTTTTAATGGCTTGGCGCAGTTTTTTGTCGCTCGCTCCCGCATCGCGCAGAATCTTGCCGGCTTTGCCTTCGTTGTCCGTCAACCCCAACAGCAAGTGTTCGGTGGAAACGTAATCATCGCCCCGCTCTTGGGCTTTCGCACCAGCCGCACTGATGACATTTAACATAGCCTGGGAAGGCTGCGGTTCCGCCACGGATTCGCCGGTCGCTCCCGGCAAAGACGCAAGTTCACGGCGCACTTCCCGGCCGATTGCGTCGGCATCGGCCACACTGCTGAGGACCTCGAAAGCAATCCCCTCACGGTCCTCCAGCAACGCAGACAACAGGTGTATCGGTTCCAGCATGGCGTTGCCAGCCGCCCCCGCGGTACGCAGTGCCGTCGCCAGAGCCTCCTGAGACTTGGTCGTAAATTTTTGGTCCATAGATATCATTCCCTTTCGCCATTCGGCACTTATATAAACAGCATTTGCGGACGGCACATTCCGCGATAAAAAAGTAAAATCTGGGTTTTCACTCTCTGCGTAATTTGGTCAATTCCCTTCCGCGCTCCGGTGAAATCTGATAGAAAAGAATTACCAATTTCAGTTTTTAAACAAGAAGGAGTTCTCATGGGTTTTGAAGATTTGACTGGCAAGGCTAAGGACTTGGGCGACAAGGCCAAGGACGCCGCCAAGGATTTGGGTGACAAGGCCAAAGACGCGGTGGACACCGCCAAGGACGCGGTGACTTCCGAGGAAAAGACCGACAAGGTTTTGGATGACATTGCCGGCGCTGCCAATAAGGCGACCGGCGGCAAGTTCGCGGACAAGATTGACGCTGCGCGCAATGCTGCTGATGACAAGTTGGGCGGCAAGTAAGGCCTCGAATGATGGCTTCGTAATCCCTGATTAAGGGGATTATTCCGGGGGACGCTGGAGATACCGGCGCCCCCGCGGTTTTTAACCGAAAGTGCGGGATAACCAAGCAAAGCCATTCACTCCCATACCCCTATTGACCCCACACCACCAGGGCACCCGACTGGGAGGACATCTCCAGAGGGAAACCGAGTGATTGGGTTTTTTCGGGACGCTGCCCGCGGTTCAGTTTGGTGACTTCACCGCTAGAGGAGGCGGCAAAGACCCGGTTCTGCCGGTTTGCCGCCAGAGCGAGCGCCGCGTTTTCCGCTTCGAGTTCATCCACGCGCCGTTGCAGAGCCATGATGCGCCGAACCCCCTCCAGGTTCACGCCCTCCCCTTGAGACAGGGTTTGCACCTGGTGAAGCCGCGCCAAGTCCCGTAGCGAGTAGCGCCGCCCGCCCCCGCCGGTGCGCCCCGGCACCACCAAACCCATCCGGTCGTATTGACGCAGGGTCTGCGGGTGGATACTCATCAGTTCAGCGGCCTGAGACACCCGGAATCGGGGTTTAACCCAAACCTGCTGAGCCTCCACCTCGCTGAGCCCCCCAGCGCCTCGAGCCCCACCGAATTCTTTGGTCAGAATCGTCTCGACCAGCCGCCGATTGTTGGAATACAGCAGCGACAGGGCCGCGTTCATCTCATCGATTAGGCTCATGGCACCTCCTAAAGCGCGACCTTCCGATCCAACTCGGCACGCGGATCAGCGCTGCGAGTCGCCGCCGCGAAATCATCGACGGCTTTCTTGGCAGCTCGCGAGAGCTTTTGCGGCACAGCGACCTGCACCGTCAAGCGCAGATTCCCCCGCCCCTTCTTAGTGTGCAGGCCGTATCCGGGAATGCGAATTTCCTCACCAGATTGTGTACCGCTCGGTACATTAACTTTCACGGTCGTGCCATCTGGCAGCGGCACTTCAATGAGCGCCCCATTGACGGCCTCCGCAAAGGTAATCGGCAGGGTAAACAGCAAATCCTTGCCGTCCAACTGCAGGAAAGGATGCGGGGAAACGTTGCAGGTCACCACCAGGTTCCCCGGTTCGCCGCCGTTAACGCCCGGCTTGCCCTTACCTTTCAGACGAATCTTTTGCCCGTCCCGAACCCCCGGAGGAATCCGCACACTAATTACCTCACCGTGCAGCTTGAGGCGAATGGTGGCGCCGTTATAAGCCTGTTTAAAGGTCAGCTTCGTGGAAGCCGTGAGGTCGGCACCGTCTTGCGCGCGGAAGGCGAACTTGCGTGCCCCCGCATTGGGCGCCCCGGCACCATAACTAGGCTCAGCCGCGGGCCGGGCTCCTCCCGGATAACCGGAAAAACCCTGCCCAAAACCGGTGTAGGACGCACCCGGACCCGCTCCGTCAGCGCTGTCCGCGTAGCGGGTGAACGTGTTGAGAATATCGCTCAAATCCGGTCCGGTTTTGCCGTAAGTGGTACTGCCCCCGCCGTAGCCGCCAGAAAACATCGCCGAAAACACGTCCTCGAAATCGGAGGCGGAACCATGACGGGAACCCCCGGCCCGAAACCGGGGACCGCCAGAGGCCATGGCCCGCAAGGCATCGTACTTCTGACGCTGTTCAGGATCGGAGAGAACCGAGTATGCCTCACCGATTTCTTTGAATTTTTCCTCGGCAGCTTTATCGCCGGGATTCTGGTCTGGGTGATATTGACGCGCGAGCTTGCGATAGGCCTTTTTCAAGTCTTTATCCGTCACGCCCTTCGATACTCCCAGGACCGCGTAATAGTCCTTATCAATCCAATCATTGGTGCCCATCGCTTACCCCCTTTCCATTTTCTTGGTTCACGATTCACGCCTCAGAAGGTTGGTCGGGAGAGGAGCTTTTCTCAACTCCCACCACCACCATGGCAGCGCGCAGAACCCGTTCGCCCATCAGGTAGCCCGGCTGCGCCACCGCGTCGATGATGTGTTCCCCATCGTCATCTGAACCCGGTGCCATTTGAATGGCCTGGTGCAGATTTGGATCGAAGGTGTCCCCGACCGCCCCGTAGCGCTTGACTTTAAACCGGGTCTGTAACGCGGATTCCAATTTCGTCGCCACCGCGCCAAATGGACCTTCCAGATCCCCGTGCTGGCGAGCCAAATCGATGTCGTCCAACACGCCCATCAGGGCATTGACCACCGAGGCAACCCCGGCTTCCTGCTGTTGGGGAATCTCCGCCTTGGTGCGTTTGGCGTAGTTGCTGTACTCCTGCTGGAGGTTATACAAATCCGCCCGCGCCCGCGCCAAATCGTCCTTGGCCTGATCCAGCTCCTGGTTCAGAGCCGCGATGCGGTCCTCTTGCGCCTGAGCCAGCTCGCTGGTCAGTTCATCCGCTTCGCCCGAGGCGGGTTTGTCGCCCGCCTGAGCCGCCCCCCCGGCCTCGTGACCAGCAGAGTCACCGGGGGAAGCGTGGCTTGGCGCGGAATGGTCCGCTGCGGATTTCGCCTTCTTGCCTTTCTTGGAGCCCGACTTGGCTTTGGCCTCAGTCTCCGCAGACTTCTGTGCCTCACTGGCCTTTTCGGCTTCGTGAGCAGCGGCTTTATCGAAGTCCTTTTGAGCTTCGGCATACGCCTTGCGGGCTTCTTGACTGAGTTTGTCTTCGCTCACTTGTTACCGCCCTCATCGTCTTCATCGATGACTTCAGCATCAATCACTTCGTCATCATCGTTGGAGGCGGTGTTGGCGTCAGCCGCGGCCCCATCCGCCGGCGCCGACTCGTTTTCCTGTGCGTGGGCGTAGAGAGCCTGACCGATAGCCTGGGCCTTTTCCTCCAGTTCGCTCATCGCTGTCTTTATAGCCTCGATGTCCTCACCTTCGTTAGCCTTCTTAAGGTGTTCCAAAGATTCCTTCACCGGAGCCACCACGTCCTCAGGCAGCTTTTCAGCGTTGTCCTTCAGCAGTTTCTCAATGCGATAAACGGCCTGTTCAGCGCCGTTACGCACCTCGGCTTCGTCGCGGCGCTGCTTATCTTCGGCAGCGTGAGCTTCGGCTTCCTTAATCATGCGGTCGATTTCGTCCTTCGGCAGGGACGATCCGCCGGTGATGGTCATGGACTGCTCCTGACCGGTGCCGCGGTCCTTTGCCGAGACATGAACGATACCGTTGGCGTCAATGTCGAAGGTAACCTCGATTTGCGGCAACCCGCGCGGCGCCGGAGCAATGCCGGTCAGTTCAAAAGTTCCCAGCGGCTTGTTGTCGCGGGCGAACTGACGTTCCCCTTGGTAGACCTGAATCAGCACGGAAGGCTGATTGTCCTCAGCGGTCGAAAAGACCTCGGAGTGCTTGGTCGGAATGGCGGTGTTGCGCTCAATCAGCGGAGTCATAATGCCGCCCTTGGTTTCGATACCCAAGCTCAAGGGGGTCACGTCAATGAGCAGAACGTCCTTGCGGTCGCCTTCAATCACGCCCGCCTGGAGAGCTGCCCCCACCGCCACGACCTCGTCGGGGTTCACACCCTTGTTCGGCTCGCGGCCGCCGGTCAGCTCCTTGACCAGCTCGGTTACGGCGGGCATCCGGGTGGAGCCACCGACCATCACCACGTGGTCGATTTCGCTGAGCTTGATGCCGGCGTCCTTGACGACCGCGTTGAACGGGTTTTTGCAGCGATTGAGCAGGTCCTCGGTCATTTCCTCGAACTTGGCTCGCGTGAGCTTTTCGTCCAGGTGAATCGGGCCGTTTTCGCTCATGGACAGGTACTGCAGGTTGATGTTCGTGCTCATCGCGCTGGACAGTTCCTTCTTGGCCTGTTCGGCGGCGTCACGCAGACGCTGCAACGCGATTTTATCCTTGGACAAATCCACGCCGTCCTTGGTCTTAACCTGGTCAACCAGCCAATCTACGACGCGCTGGTCCCAGTCGTCACCGCCCAGCTTGTTATCGCCGTTGGTGGCGCGCACCTGAATGGTGGAAAACCCATCGTCGTCCTTGCCGACTTCCAGCAAGGACACGTCGAAGGTGCCGCCACCCAGGTCGAATACCAGGATTAGCTCGTCCTCCCGGCCCTTTTCCAGGCCGTAGGCCAGCGCCGCCGCGGTCGGTTCGTTGATGATACGCAGCACCTTCAGCCCCGCAATCTGACCAGCTTCCTGAGTCGCGGTACGCTGCGAGTCGTTGAAGTATGCCGGAACGGTAATGACCGCGGATTCCACGCTTTCACCCAGGTAGGCTTCGGCGTCCTGCTTTAACTTGCTCAGGATACGAGCCGAAATCTCCTGCGGAGTGTATTCCTTGTCATCGATGGCGACCTTCCAGTCGGTGCCCATATGGCGCTTCACCGAAGAAATGGTGCGGTCCACGTTCGTGACTGCCTGGCGCTTGGCGACTTCGCCCACCAGGACTTCGCCCGTCTTTGAGAACGCCACCACGGAAGGCGTGGTGCGCATCCCCTCCGCGTTGGCGATAATCGTGGGTTCACCACCTTCCAAAACTGCCAGAGCCGAGTTTGTGGTTCCCAAGTCGATGCCTACTGCTTTTGCCATTGTGTTTCTCCCCTTTTTCTTTGTGTGTGTTCGTATTCTTTACATTTCAAACCCAAGAACTAGGAATCTTGAGTTCTAACGACTCAATTTTAGCTCAGGTGATTTTCCTTGTCTACCTGAGACTGTAAAACTTGAGTCTATCTAACTCAACTTCTGAAAGAGCAGTTTTATTCCCGGAACACAATAAGGGACTGCGCCACCCAACCCAGAAAAGGCAAGGCGTCCGGAAAATATCCCGGACGCCTTGCCCCGAAAGGAGAACATCATGAAGAAAAAAGAATGTTTTCCAAACCCCGCAAACTAGGCAGCAAAGCCCTGGTTAGCCACCGTGCGGGAGCTGAGAATCCCCACGATTCCCGAAGCGGGAACATTAAAAGAAGGACGACCGACCAGCCTGTTTACCGCTTCAGCGAGCGTGCCGGATTTGAAAGCCCGCGCCTCGCCATCCGCCCGATTCACGTTGCTGGGAGCGACAACCTTGGGGAAAACGGGGACATTATCGTAGGCACTGCGACCAGCTGTGGAAGCCACAGCTACCGCAAACATCTGAGGTGTCTGCAGCTTGTCTGTACCGCTGAGTTGCTCGCTCATTTTCATCCCATCCTTGGATTGTCATCGTCTCTGACCCAGTGACGCCGTCGCCGGCGACCTTGGTGACAACCGTAACTATCGGCCGGTTTTAGACTTCATTAGGTTCTTTACGGATTTCTTTGCCTAAACGGGTCTTGGGTAGGCCCACAGTGTCCACAACGGGCGACTTTGTCATGACAAAAGACCGCATGGGAGCGGTCCACCACCTCGCCATCGCGGCGACAAAAATTCCTCAAATCCCGCCAAATTCCCGCCAGAAAACCAACTGGAAGGCTTGAAACAGGTAAACTTTGAGGGTGGCTGAAAAGGAAAAATCCTCGGGAACATTGGTAATCGGCTTGGGCCGTTTCGGATCCGCGGTCGCGATGACGCTGAATTCTTTGGATCGCGAAATTCTGGCAGTCGAAAGCGACCCGGCTCAAGTCGAGCGTTTTTCCCCGCTCTTTCCCGTGGTGGAAGCGGACGCGACCCGCCTGGACGCTATGGAACAGTTGGGTGCCAAAGATTTCTCGTCCACCGTAGTGGGGGTTGGCGCTCTGGAAGCCTCGGTGCTGATTACGGCCAACCTGGTCGATTTGGGGATGGAACAAATCTGGGCCAAAGCCATCAGCCGAGAACAGGGCAAAATCCTGCGCCGTATTGGCGCCCACCACGTCATTTACCCCGAATTTGACGCCGGAAGGCGTACCGCGCACCTGGTTGATGGCAGGATGCTGGACTACGTAGAGATGGATCGGGAAGGCTTCTCGATTGTTAAGATGCGCCCGCCGGCAGAAATCCAGGGATTTACCCTGTTGGAATCCGATGTGCGCCGCCGATACGGGGTCAATATCCTCGGCGTTATCTCACCAGGACAACACTTTGAATATGCCGGCCCGGACACGGTAGTGGCAGCCAATGACCTGATTATCGTGTCAGGGGACGGAAAACTGCTCGAAGATTTCGCGAATCGCCCCTGAAGGGAACTTTAGAGGTTCAGCCAATAGGTCGAACCGGGAACCACCCGATACATGACCGCGGTGAGGCGCACCCCCGAACATGATTGCGCCAGCTCCCCCAGCTCACTCGCCTCGATGTCCACACCCACATCAGCACAGTCCAAAACCGCCGTGAACCCGAAAAACACCACGTCATAATCCTGTCGAACCCGCTCCCAATCGACCCCCAGGAACACCGCGTCTTTGCCGCTCAAGCGTTGGAACTCCTGGCGCACCTCCAGGTTAGTGAACTCCAGCGGGTAGCGTCTGACCAGTTCACGCCAGTTTTCTAGGGTATTTACTTGATAGACCCGGTCAAAGCTGAGGGGTGGAATCTGATCAAAGTGGAACGGAATCTCGCGCGCCTGTTCCGAACTGGCCGCCCACACCGGGTCGAACAGGTCACGCGTACAGGCAAACTGGAGTAGCGGCGCTTGTGGGAAGTGCAAGCCGGAAGTCGGATCGGGAATCGGGGGAACCGGACCGATGAAACTCGTCACGTAAGGAAAAGTGTGGGGATTCGTCCCCCCGTGAGGCGCCCCGTAACGCGGCAGATGTCCGGCAGTCCGCTGCACGGAGCTGGAATCGGAAGGCTGGCGCAGCGTCACGGCATCCAAAGAATCAAACCGCAAATGATGCGCTAGGGGGTGAAAACGCTGTTTGAGGTACTTTAACAGGGGAAACTCCAGCCACTGTTGCGCCAGGTTATCCGCATCATTTCGGCCGCTCGGCCCGATGACGCGGTCCGCGATTCGCGGGTGCATGTCCTCGCAAAATGTGTAGTCACACACGGCTGCGGAGAGCCGTTCGACCAGCAGCGGCAGCTTTTGCTCTGACAGACCCTGAGCATTTTCCTGATTGAGCTCATCAAACCGGGTTTTAAACGCTTCAATGGCCTTGTCAGCACCGGGAATATCGCGCACATCAGTACCGTTTTGCAACGCCTTAAGGGCGTGCTTTTCCTTCCGAGCCCGCGCCCGAATATAGGAGTCCAGCAGTTTGCGATGCAGAGGGTCGTTGGCCATCCCCAAACAAAACGATTCCAGGGTCGAACCCGCGAAAATTTCCCGATACAGATTGGGGAAAGCCACCAGCACCACCCAGTACCGACGCCACGCCCCCGGCTTCGCCTCCAGATTGGGGAAGGCCCAATTCGTTACCGCCATTTCGTTGAACTCCCGCTATGACCTATCCGATATTGGGGGCTTCTTCGGGGAAACGTATCACCCGGCGGCGGTTTCGCATGGCGAGGGCGGCACCGAAAGTCATGGAACCCACCCTGCCGGTAAACATCAGCAGGGAGAGCAAAAATTTTCCTGAATCCGGTAAGGAACCGGTGATGCCGGTAGACAGACCGACAGTCCCGAATGCACTGTTGACTTCAAAAAGGGCTTCTGACAACGGCAAGTCCGTCAACAGCAGCAGTCCGGCGGTGGACAAACCTATGACCAGAGAACTCATGGCGACAACCGCCACCGCTAGACGCACCGTCGAAGGACCGATACGCCTCCCGAATGCCTCGATGTCACGATTGCCGCGCACTTCTGCCACAATCGCCAGAACCATGACCGCGAAAGTCGTAACCTTGATGCCTCCGGCAGTGGAAGCCGAACCGCCTCCGATAAACATCATGATGGAGGAAACGAACCAGGACGCCTCGTGCATAGAACCCACATCGACCGTGGAAATCCCTAATGACCTGGTATTAAACGCCCCCAGTAGAGCTGCCAGTAGCTTGCCCGGCAAGTCCAAAGCCCCCAGAGTCCGCGGATTATCCCACTCGATAGCCCCGGTGATGCCGCCGCCGACCACGGCCAGCGCCAGGTAGGTGGTGATGGTCAGTTTCGAGTGCAAACTCAAGTGCTTCGGCCGCCGCCAGTTGCGGGCTAAGTCCAAGGAAACCGGGAAACCGATGGCTCCGATGAAAACTCCCAGACACATCGGGCCGATGATGCCGAAGTCGCTAACGAACTGTTCCACTCCGCCCGGCACTATGACGAAACCTGCGTTGTTGAACACACTGACCGCCATGAACACCGCATACCAGGCCGACATGCCGACACCGTAGTCTTGCCGGATGAACTCGGGGAAAAGCATCAGGGCAATGACCGATTCGACCGAAACCGACACCAAAAGCGCCATTTTCCCCAACGAACCGACCTCCCCAAGGGAGGATTTCTTTTCCCCCGCAGCCAGGAGGCGGGCGGTCAGGCCGATGTGGCGCGAAACAGCCAGGGACAGCATAGAGGCCAGGGTCATGACCCCGAGCCCCCCAATTTCTACGCCGAGCATGATGACCACCAGACCGAACGGCGACCAGTAGGTATCGGTAGGCACCACCGTCAAACCGGTCACGCACACTGCTGAAGTACTGGTGAACAGCGCGTCAACGAAGCGGGCGCGACCCGGATCGCGGGTGGAAATCGGCAGGCACAGGATGGCGGTGTGAACGACGATGATGGAGAGGAACACCGCCAGAGTCAGGCGAGCGGGGGCGCGGCGGGCTAGTTCATCAAACCACTTCCCGCTTTTCTCGCGCAGGTTCGCAAAAAACTTCAAGGTCGCCCGTTCCTTTTTCCCGACAGAGATGTTCCGGCTGTTTTTCTGGCGGAGCTTTCGCCGCTCCGGTGGAATCCTGGCGGAAACCACGTGAGGAAAACTCGGTTACAACGTTACCCTCTGGCAGGCTAAAACCGGAATACTAGCCCCTCAAAAAGGAGGAATTTCGGCGAAATTCGGGGTTTTAGAGAAAATTGAGAGCTGAGAACTAACACTTTTATGCAAATTACCGCTATATTTCTGTATGTAACGCGTGTTAAGTGTGAGACTAAAGTGGCTCCAGTAGCGCGTCTAGGCAAATTTAGGATGACGGGAATGACTCAGAACCAGGCACCACGGTTCCTCACCGTAGCGGAAGTCGCGGATTTGTTGAGGGTCTCAAAGATGACTGTTTATCGTATGGTTCATGCTGGCGACCTTCCCGCCGTTCGTGTCAAGCGTTCGTTTCGAGTGCCTTTGAAAGCTGTCGAAGAGCTTTCCGCGTCAAACCTGGACAACTGGATGGTTGGCAACGACGACGAAGCCGTCGCGCAATAGTTTGTGACGTTGCCACGGGCGAAGTTCTTTCATTTTGGCTAGGTTGTCTGAAAAAGGTAAACTTGTGTGGTTATTTGCTGCATGTTAGGCGGCAGCAGTTATTTTAGGAGGTCGGCGTGGGTTCCGTTATTAAGAAGCGTCGCAAGCGGATGGCGAAAAAGAAGCACCGCAAGTTGCTTCGTAAGACGCGTCATCAGCGTCGCAACAAGAAGTAGACGTCGGCGGGCTCGGGTTGTATCCGGGCCCGCGCACGTTTTTCTGGGCGTCTGAACAACACTTCAGTAAGATTGATTCGTGGCGAAAATCGCAGCTTTCTTTGATGTCGATGGCACCTTGATTCGCGGTGCCTCGACCTGGTATCTGGCGCGGGACTTGTATTCCCGCGGCTACTTCGGGCTGGATTTTTTTGTTTTTGCTGCTCACCAAGCCTTGCTTTATGTCATTTTCGGGGAAAACATCCACCGCGTGGAGCAGGTGAAAAAACGGTCCCTGCAGATTATCGAAGGCAAACTGGAATCGGATCTGGTGCTGGTCGGCGAGGAACTCTACGACCGGTTCCTGCAAGAACGGCTCTTTCCGGGAGCTTTGGACATTATCCAAAAGCACCTCGATGCCGGTCACGATGTCTGGCTGGTTTCCGCCACCCCGCGGGAAATCGCCCAATCTATGGCGCACCGCTTGGGCTTGACCGGGGCTCTAGGCACGGTGGTGGAAGTCGATGAGTGGGGACGCTACACCGGAAAGATGCCGCAGTCTTTGATGCACGGCACGATGAAAGCCAAAGCGGTGTTGGAACTGTCTTGGGAACACGACTACGACCTGAAACAGTGCTATGCCTATTCCGATTCCATGTCCGACGAAAAGCTCCTTAACCTGGTCGGACACCCCCGCGTGGTCAATCCCGAACCGAAGTTACGCCGGATTGCCAAACGTCGACACTGGCCGGTTTATGATTTCGCGCACCGCCGCTTGGATATTGCTATCAAGGTGCGCAGCCGATACCTGCCCGCCATCATGGTAGGTTTCCTGTGGACTGTGCGGGTTCTCTGGAGATACGTAATTCGCCGGATTTTGCGCACCCTGGGACGGGTATGGCATTTCCTGTTTCCCCGGCACCACTAACGGCCTAAAATCTGATAATCGCTGACCGTCAACCCTGAAAAGTGAGGAATCATGGCCCTGATCACCGTCCACCTGATGCGCCACGGCGAAGTCGATAATCCCGAAGGGGTGCTATACGAACGGCTTGACGGCTTTGGGCTGACCGAACGAGGACGGGAAATGACGGCCCTGACGGCTCGCTGGCTGGCCACGGAAAACCGCGATATTGCCATGATTATGTCCTCCCCGCTGCAGCGCGCCCAGGAAAGCGCTGCCCCCGCGGCCGAAATTTTCCAGCTGCCCATTTTCACCGATTCACGCCTGACCGAGGCGGGCAATAAGCTACGTGGGCAAAAGATTCACCGTTCCCCGCTGACCTTGGCCCACCCGCGATACTGGCCGCTCTATGTGGCACCCTGGCTGCCGTCCTGGGGGGAACACTACCGAGACATAGCCCAGCGGATGTTTCGCGCGGTCGCTCACGCCAGAGCCTTGACTCCCCCGGGCCGGGAATCGCTGGTGGTTTCCCACCAACTGCCGATTTGGACCCTGCGGCGTTTCGTGGAGGGAAAGTCCTTAGTGCACGACCCGCGGAAACGCGAGTGCGCCTTGGCCTCCGTGACCTCGTTTTATTTCGATAACGCCACCTTAATTGGCTTGGATTACGCCTCACCAGCGGAATCACTGGTAGCTCAGTCTCAGGACGTGACGCCGGGCAGTTCCAGTGCTGCGGTCAATACCGGTCGCTGATTCGAGAGATTGCTCGATTTCTGACGCGCGGGTCGACGGGCCGCACCGCTCACGCCTGCTTAAACTGGCTGTGATACAGCTGGTAGTAAGCACCGCGTTGAGCAAGCAATTGTTCATGATTGCCAGATTCCACCAAGCGGCCCTCGTCAATGACCAGGATAGTGTCCGCGCCGCGAATCGTGGAGAGCCGATGCGCAATGGTGAAGGTCGTTTTCCCGCGTCCCAGCCGCGACATTGCCTTGGCCAGCTGCAGTTCAGTGCGGGTATCAACCGCGGAAGTCGCTTCGTCCAGAATGAGGATAGACCGGTCGGCGTAAAATGCTCGCGCTATGGTGAGGAGCTGCTTTTCCCCGGCTGACAGCGCCGTGGAATCGTTGTCAATCAACGTGTCGTATCCGGCGGGCAGGGCTTTCACCAGGGAGTCCAGTCCGGATTGAGTCGCTGCCAGTTCCACCGCGGCTGGGTCCGGCGCGAGTTCACCAAAAGCAATGTTGGCGCGAATCGTGTCGTCTATGAGCCAGGGGTCTTGGGCGACCATGCCGATTTCGGCTCGCAGCCGTTCAATAGGAATCCGGCGGATATCGAGGCCGCCCATAGTGATGGTGCCGCTATCAGGGTCAACGTAGCGTTCCAACAGGTTCACCAGGGTGGTTTTGCCCGCTCCGGTGGGGCCCACGATGGCAATGGATTGGCCCTTTTCTACGGTCAAGTTCAGGTCTCGGATAACGGGTTTGCCAGGCACATAAGAGAACGTCACGTTGTCGAACACGATGCGACCGTCCTGTAGCGCCGCGCCGCAGTCGGCTGTTCCCTCGTCCTGGTCAGAAGCGGGGTTGGGTCCGCAGATGAGTCGGGCCGCCCGGTCGGTTTCGATTTCGGAATCGGTTTCGTCAATGAATCCGAACAGGCGCTCGGCGCTGGCCAGCGCGCTTTGCATCAGGTTCAAAATCTGCATCACTGCGGCCAGCGGCATAGAAAAGTTGCGTGAGTATTGGATAAACGCCTGGACCCCCCCGATGGTCATCATGCCGGATAACACGAACCAGGCACCGATTACCGCCACCAAAACGAAGGACAGATTAGACACCAAAATCAGCATCGGTTGCATCAGCATGGAGATGAACTGCGCTTTGAAACTGGCTTGGGTGAACGTCTCATTTTCCCTCGCGAAACGTTGGGAATAGGTCGGTGTCAAACCGTGCAAAGTGAGGATTTGTTGACCGGAGAAGGATTCTTCGACCAAGGTCGAGACCACCCCGGTTTGGTCCCATTGCTGTTTAAAGTAGGGCTGGGACTTTTTCATGATAAACCCGGCTCCCGCCCCGACGACCGGCAAAATCAGCAAGGTCAGCAACGCCAGCCACGGGGAGATCACGAACATCATTACCGTGACCGCCACAATGGAAATGAGCGAGTCCAGGGCTCGCCCCAGAACCTGTTGCAGGGTCTGGGTGATGTTATCGACATCATTAGTGGTGCGAGACACCAGGTCGCCCGTGTCTTGTGACTCCAGGTACGACACCGACAGTCGGTTGACCTTATCGCTGGCGACGTTTCGCAGCCGATATCCCAAACGCTGCACCACCAGCCGGTTAATCCGCTGCCCCAGGTAGCCCAGGACTGCGGCGACGATACTGAGGCCCAATGCCACCACGAGGTTTTGTACCAGACGGTCCACTTTTCCGGCCAGAATATTATCAGTGGCGAAACCGAGAATCGCAGGAACCAAGCTCATCGAGACGGTTCCCACCAGAATCATAAAGAATTCCAGCCCGATTAATCCCAGGAATGGCTTGAGCTCAACGAACAGCCGCTTCCAAGCCGCGCGGGCATTGCGAGGCTTATCGTGCGGGTTAGGCGCCCCGTGCGGGCCACGCCGGGCAGAACTCCTCTGATTTGGAGGCATTATTGCACCTCCTCCAAGGACAGCTGGGACTCCACGATTTCTTGGTAGGCTTCACAGTCAGCCAGCAGCTGCTCATGGGTCCCCAGACCCACCATCCGGCCCTCATCGAGCACTATAATCTGATCCGCATGGCGCACCGAAGCGATACGCTGCGCCACAAAAATGAGGCTGACCGGCCCCTCCAAACTGTTGAACTCCCCGCGCAGCTTCGCCTCGGTAGCAAAATCCAAAGCCGAAAACGGGTCATCGAGAAACACCAGCGTCGAGCCTCGGAACAGGGCTCGTGCCACCGAAAGCCGCTGACGCTGCCCGCCGGAAAAATTCTTGCCCCCAGCACTGACCTCAGCGTCCACGCCACCGTCCAAGGCGGACACAAAGTCCCCGGCTTGTGCCTGACGCAGCGCCGCCCAAACCTTCTCACGTACCTCATCCGTGATTTGCGATGCCTCCATCCCGGAAACGGTGGAAGCAATAGTGCCTGAGAACAGGTAGCTGTTTTGGGGAACGTAAGCGATGTGGCGATGCCACTGGTCAAGGTCGAGGTCCCGTAAGTCCACTCCGTTGACCGTAATCTGTCCCGCGGTGGGGTCCAAAGAGCGCATCATCAGGCGCAAAAGAGAGGTTTTGCCGCTACCGGTGGAGCCGATGATGGCGGTGCTCTGGCCCGGTTCGATACAGAAGTTCAGGTCCTGCAGCAACGGCCGGCTGGCTCCCGCGAAACCCACCGAAACTCCCTTGAAACTCAAAGTCAACGGCCCTGCGGGAAAAGCCACAGGAGTGCGGGGCGTACTGATTTCGGGCGAGGTCGAGATGACTTCAGACAAACGTTTGGCACACACCTCGGCACGAGGCACCATCACAAACATGAACGAAGCCATCATGACCGCCCCGAGCAACTGCATCAGGTAAGTCAGGAAAGCGACAATATCCCCGATTTCCATCTGACCCGAGAAATAGCGGCCCGCCCCAAACCAGATGACCCCAATCGAGGAGAGCATGACGATGAGCTGCACTGCGGGAATCATCAGCGCAAACAGGTTACCCAGACGCAAAGCGACATCACGCAAATCCCGGTTAGCGGTATCAAAACGCTCGTTCATGAACTGTTTGCGGCCAAAAGCCCGCACGATACGAACCCCGGAGAGCGCCCCGCGGATACGCGCCGCCACCGCATCGATACGTTCCTGCTGAACTTTGAACAAAGGCGACATGAAGTGCATCAAGATGCCCACCACCACCAGCAGCACCGGCACCGCCACCAGGAATAGCAAGGACAGAGGGGCATCCAGGGACACCGCCATGATGACCGCACCCACGCCCATTATGGGGGCTTGAATCATGATGATGAGAGTCATCAGAATCACGCTTTGCACCTGGTTGATGTCGTTGGTAGCACGGGTAATGAGCGAGGCGGAGCCAAAGTGGTGCATTTGGGACGAGCTGAAAGTCAACACTTGGTCATAGACCTTTTGCCGCACATCGCGACCAATCCACATGGCAATCCGACCGCTGAAATAGGCCGAGACGACCATGCCGAGGGTCTGTATGACGGTCGCGACCAGCATGATGCCTCCGAGTTTCCAAATCAGAGCGAAGTTTTGGCCGACGATTCCATCGTTGATGATGTCCGCGTTCAGAGTCGGCAGCCACAGGCTGGCTAAACATTGCACGACCTGGGCAATAATCACAATCACCAGGAAGGCCCAACGCCGCGGCATGTGCTCTCGCCACAGCTTTAACAGCATCAGGACCTCCGGGATTAGTTAAATATTTTAAAAACCAGTAGTCAGTTTGGCACAAATTCACGGGGGGCGCACAACTTCGTTTTTTCGCTGAAACTGGCATACATTTCCCGAGGCTTCGGGCAAGAGCTCCCCAGGGCGGTTAGAATGAAAAGGTCACGTCACCGGGAAAGACCCCGAGAAGCGATTGAATAGGATTTTATGAGCGAGAACGCCACATACGAACAAATGCTGGCCCAGATTGACCCCAGAATCGGGGTGGAGTACGTGTTCGCCAGCGTCACCGAGCTGCCACCGGACGTGGAGCCGGTCGCGTTGATTCGCGAACCGGAAGGTATCACTATCGGGGTGACTTTGGAAGAAGCCGCCCGTGCCGGTCTCAGCACTGACGATCCCTACACGATTATTACCCTGTCAGCGCCCGGATCCCTGGACGTGGTGGGGTTGAACTCGGGGATTGCTCAAGTGTTGTCCTCCCGCTCCATCCCGGCAAACATCTTTTCAGGCATCTATCACACCCATATTTTTGTGCCGTCCAAGCTGGCGGCCGAGGCCAAAGCCGTACTCGAAGACGTGTCCGGCCAAGCCAAAGCCTGGCTCAATATGTAAGCTCAGGCGCCAACCCCAAAGGAATACTGTTCATAATGAAGGATAAAAACCCTCTCCTACTGAATCCTGACCCGATGGATCGGATGGCAGACGGCACCATCAAACAGCGCAATCCCTTGACCGGGACCCAAGTGTGGACCGTGACGAGCCGCGGGAAACGACCCCACTCCCACCGGCGCGTTCTGCTCGACCGGCCACGGCTGCTGCTTCCCTCCGAGTTCACCAACGCCTGCGCCTTTTGCGCGGACCGCTACTTCGACACCCCACCGGAAAAATCCCGGTTGGTCAAAGGCTTGGACTCCAAGTTCCACATCATTGAAGGCCTACCCGCCGCCTCCATGCACGACATGGTGGCAGAGTTTCGGCGGATTCCCAATCTTTTTGAGATTGTTTCCTACGACTACTGGCACGAAAACCACAACCACTACCCCACCGAGGCCCAGAATCGGCGCATGGCTGACTACCTGGCTTCCGCCGAGGGGTATGACCACGTTTTGCACGTGGTGAAAATGCGCCTAGAGGCTTCCGGTGAGGACCACTTGGAAACTATCCCCGATGATGCTTTGCTGCAATACGCCAACGGTTTGTTTGCTGGAGGGCATGACGTTATCGTGGCACGGCGTCACTACGTGGACGGGGCGACCCGGACGGATCAAAACGCTTCAGCCGGGACCTTGAGCGTTGCGGAACACCGTGCCTACATCGGCTACACCATCGCCGCCCTGAAAGATTTATACAACTTGAATCCCGCCGTGAAATACGTCACCGCTTTCCAAAATTGGTTGAAACCAGCCGGAGCGTCTTTTGACCACCTGCATAAACAGCTGGTGGCAGTGGACGAATACGGGGTCCAGATTGAAGCCGAAGCGGCGCGCGTGGCAGCAAACCCAGCCATCTACCGGCAAATCCTGCACTATGTGGGCCACCGGCAAATGATGATTCTGGGCAACGACTACGCGGTAGGGTTCGCTGACTTCGGTCACCGCTATCAGACCATCGCAGTCTGGCCGTTGGGACCGGCGCTGCTGCCGTGGGAATACACTCGCGAACAGGTTGATGGGATTTCTGACGTGTTGCACGCGCTGCACTGTGCGGTCGGGCCCGCGGTGCCCACCAACGAAGAGTGGTATCACCGACCTGTTGACCTCGATGTCCCCATGCGGTTCCGCATCCTATTAAAGCAGCGCACCTCGACCCTGGCGGGCTTTGAAGGCTCCACCCGGATTTACCTCAACTCGGTCGACCCGTGGACGTTGCGTGACGAAATGGTGGAACTGCTTGAGAAAAAGCGCGAACAAGGTCTCATCGCGCCCTCGCTGCGGCTGGGCAACGAATATCGCCTGCCAAAAAATCCCCTGGGGGAATAGCCCGTTCCACCCCGCGCGACAGCACCGGAAAAACCCGCGGCGGTACTCTCGACCGAACCGAGGCCTGACCCGATAACATGGAGGGGACGCTGTTGTTTGGCGTAAACCTGACAAGGATTTAAGGAGAAAACGTGGACATCGGACAAAAAGTTGTAAATGTGGCGGCTGTGGCCGCGGCCGGTCTGGTCAGCGACAACATCGTCAGGCTGGGATGGAGGATGGCCACCGGAGCCAATCCCCCCAAGGACGATGACATCGAGGTCGGATTGGCTCAAGCCATCGTTTTCGCGGTTCTTTCCGGGGTTTTGTTAGCCATTATCAGGCGTTTCACCGTGCGTACCGCCAGTCAGTGGTGGATTAATAAACACGGCGAAGCCGGCATCGAACGCGTCTAAGCCCGCCAAGTTCGAGTCCGGGCTTAGAGGGAAACGACAAAATCGTCCTGGTCAATGACGACCCCGTTAGTCGCTTCGGCCAGCTCCCTGGCTACAGCTTCGATGGCATCAATGACGGTCAGCCGATCCAGGCGCATCGCCCGTTTCAGTTTACTTTCCTCAGTGATGGTGATTTCCGGGGCCATCCAGGAAATGGCGTAGCTCACGCAGCCGTCTTCGGCATGTCCCAAGGCCGGAGGGATAGCGGTTTCTCCCTGCACCACTACGTGAACAGATGATTTCTGGGTCACGTCAGCAGCAATCGCGTAAGCGTCGACCATCATGGGCATGGACATAGCGGCCTCATCGTAAGCTTCCGCTTCCGCGTGTAGCCACGCCCGTTCGTCCGGGCTGACTCCGGCTTGAATGCGGGAGCGCAATCCGTCGGGATCGTAGTTGGCGCGCTCCTCGGGGGTGGTCAGTCGAGGTGCTTTCGGCCCCGAGCGGCGCTGTGTCTGTTCAGTTTCATTTCCCATCAGCAGGGTTGCGATAGGCAAAGCTCGCTGCACCACCTGGAGGCAAGCCGCGGGTTCCAACCAAATTTCGGACAAAACCCGCAGATTCACCGCGGAATCCGGATCCGGGACAATGATGGGACCAGTCGAGAACCGCAAGGCGCCAGCCAAACGCCGCGCTATACGCCGTAGCCCTTGCAAAACTTCCAGTTCCAGCCCTTCCGGGCCACCTTCGCGAAACGCATCCCACAAGGGGTCACTGCCCTGTAGCCACTGCGGCACCGGTTTCCCACGCAAGGCGGGAACCCCCGCCAAATACGCGAACTTCAGGCGGCTGGGCAGCCCCAAACCCACAATCGCCTCGGGCGTCAAATCCCAAGGACCGGTCAGATACGCCTCTTTTTTCAGCTCTAAAAGCCCTGGCCCCAGGCGGGAACACTCGGTCCAGATTTGGCCTGCCAGAATGTCGATCTCTTCGGGCTGCACATCATCGGCTACCGCCAGCAAGTGAAAAGGCTCGGCGGCGTGCAAATCCAAGGAATCGTGGCGATTGGCCGGTGACAACATGGTTATCTTCCTTCCAAAGAGTGGTCTGCAGGGTCGTTACCGGGCAGGGCTACCGGGGCGGCACGTCTGGGTCGCAAGGGGCAAGCACGGCGGTGTTTCGCGGCGTTTGTTCACCGCGCCCACAACGGGGAAAAACGATTCACAGTTCCGTGTCGGGGTGTGGTACAGCCACAATCCCGCGCCCTTCGGGGACCTCTACCTGACTGAAATTCAGGTAAGAACGTGAGGCGGTAGGGCCGCGCTGGCCCTGGTAGCGAGAGCCTTTCGCGCCGGAACCGTAGGGAGCCTCGGCCGGAGAGGACATCTGGAAGAAACACAGCTGGCCGATTTTCATCCCCGGGTACAGGGCAATCGGCATAGTCGCCGTGTTGGACAGCTCGAGGGTGATATGTCCGGTAAAGCCCGGATCGATGAACCCCGCGGTCGAGTGGGTCAGCAATCCCAGACGTCCCAGCGAGGATTTCCCTTCCAAGCGCGCCGCGACATCCTCGGGCAAGGTCACGTGTTCAAAAGTGGAACCCAACACGAACTCTCCCGGGTGCAAAATGAGCGGCTTGTCACCGGTATCCACCAGGCGAGTCAGCTCAGTTTGCTCTTTCGACGGATCAATCAAGCCATATTTGTGGTTATCGAACAGGCGAAAGTACCGGTCCAGACGAATGTCCACCGAGGCAGGCTGCACAGCATCAGGATCCCAAGGATCCAGCACGACTTTGCCTTGGGCTACCAGAGCGCGTATATCACGGTCAGAAATCAGCATGACACCATGCTATCGCCTCTAAGAAGCGGGTTGGGCGTCAACGATTTCCACATAAAAAGCCAAAGGCGAGTTTGGCGGAATCGCCGGCGGATGGCCTTCCTGACCATAAGCCATTTCGGAAGGGATACCGAGGATAACTTTCGCCCCGACCTTTTGCCCGGCTAACCCCTGAGTCCAGCCGGGAATGACCTGTTGCAAGCTGAAAGATGTGGCTTCCCCGCGGGCAAAGGAAGAATCGAAGATGTCCCCCTGGCCCCATACTTGACCCACGTAGTTAGCGGTGACGGTGTCGGTCTCACTGACCACCGCACCCGTCCCCTCTTGGACGACCCACGCCGTGTTCTGGTCCGGGGCGGGCATATCCTTGGGGAACCCTACCGCGGTGTCAGCCCCGGAACCGACCACCTGGGGACGGTCGCCCTCGACGACGGCAGCAGGGGTGGACTTGGGTTCTTCAGGAGTGGATGTGACAGAGCTGGACGCGGCCGGGCTCTGGCTGGCAGCCTGTTCTTTGGCCTGAGTGGAGCAGGCGCTCAAGCTCAGAGTCAACGCCGCGGCGCCAGTGAGGAGGAACAGTTTAGGAACAATTTTCAAAGTCATGGTTACACCCTAGCGGAAAAATCATTTGTCAACCCGCGTAAACCACATCGTGACGTTAGGTTCTAACACCGGCGAGGAGCCGCTGGTCGCACTGTCACCAACGGAGCAATTTACAGCATCTGGCGACTCCGGATGACCTGTGGAGGACAGAATCACTTGTGAACCGGAGGGCAGATTTACTGGAAGAATGGAAGTATTCACCCAGCAGTGCAATTGCCCGTTATGGAAAGCCAACACTCGTGTCGGGGCATTGTCCCATGTCAACGAACCACTTCCCAGTTGCCATTCTTTCCGTAACCGCAACGATTCCCGATACAGGCATAGAGTTGAGTCCGCATCCTTTTCTTGGTTTTCTACTGTCAAATCATCCCAATCCGAAGGCTGCGGCAACCAAGGCTTAGCATCAGAAAATCCGTAGTTTGGCCTTCCTGTGGACCAAGGAAGAGGTACACGACTGGAATCTCTGCCGCGAACTTGGTGATTGGTACGTTCCCAAGTCGGATCACGACGTGCCGCATCGTCCATCATCGTAAAGTCAGGAAGCCCCAATTCCTCACCTTGAAAAATATAGGCTGAACCGGGCAAAGCAAGCATTAAAAGTAAGGCCGCACGAGCTCGAAGTAAACCAATTTCCCAATCAGGTTGGGGATCCCCTGCGCCAATCCCCCGTTCTAACATGGCCCCTGCCGGATAGCCCAAACGTGTTCTGGCTCGAAGTTGGTCGTGATTGGCAAGCACCCAGGTTGAGGGGGCACCAACCGCACCGTCTACTCGTAGTGATTCGGTGATTATCTGACGCAGCAGACGATAGTCGAAGGGACAATGCAGAAAATCAAAATTAAAAACCTGATGCATTTCATCCGGTCTGGCATAGGCGCTTGCCCGCTCACGGGGACGGACCCATACTTCCCCAACCATCATGCGCGGTGGATTGTAACGGTTACACAGATGACGCCAGCTTCGGTAAATCTCGTGGACACGATCTTGGTCGTAGTACGGCTGGTTACTGTAGGGACCATTCGCATCGGCATATTCCCAACGTTCTAGACCCAACTTATCATCAGGAAAAGCGGGATTCTTTATCAAACCGTGGGCCACGTCAACCCGAAATCCATCCACGCCTTTATCTAACCAGAATCGCAGAATATCTAGGAAAAATTCTTGAACATCAGGGTTTCCCCAATTCAAATCTGGCTGCTGACTGGAAAAAAGGTGCAAGTACCACCAGTCGCGATCTTCGGCCTTCCCGGTCAGCTCCTGGACTCGCGACCAAGCGCTCCCCCCGAACATTGAGCCCCAGTTATTAGGGGGATTTTGAGAATAGCGAAACACGTATCGAGACCGTGCCCGGGAACCAGGAGAATCCCCCAGCGCTTCTTTGAACCAAGCGTGGGACCACGACGTATGGTTTGGTACCAAGTCAATGATGATCTTCAAACCACGGCTGTGAGATTCCTCTAACAGTTGGTCAAAATCGGCCATTGTCCCGAATACTGGATCAATATCGCAGTAATCAGACACATCGTAGCCACCGTCGAATGCTGGGGAAGGATAGAACGGACTAATCCACAAGGCATCCACACCTAGAGACGATAAATAGTCCAGTTTGTCGATAATCCCCCGCAAATCTCCCATACCATCCCCGCTGTGATCAAAGAACGAGCGGGGGTAAATCTGGTAAATTACCGCATCTTTCCACCAATCTATATCCATGTCTCTCACTCTAACAACAGGTAGGGTAGAAAGTGCTGAAAGGAGTTTACGATGCCCTCTATCCTGCTGGCTCACGACCACATCCCCCGAACGGGGAAGCGCCAACCAGTCAGCACCTACCGGATTCAACTGAGCCCTGAGTTTGGATTTAACCAAGCGAATGAATTACTGCCTTATCTCGATTTCTTGGGAATCACTGACGTTTATCTTTCGCCTATTTTGCAGGCTGCTCCAGGGTCGAATCATGGCTACGACGTGGTTGACCACTCGAGGATTTCTACCGACCTTGGCGGAGAAGATGCCTTTGTGGCCCTATCTGAAAGTATTCATAGAGCAAACATGGGATTAGTTGTTGATGTGGTACCTAATCACATGGCATTTCCTACTCCGCTCTATCACAATCGGCAAATATGGTCGGTACTCCGTTACGGTCGTGAATCCCCCTACGTAAAATGGTTTGACATCGAAACTGAAGAACCCGTACTTTTGCCAATTCTTGGGGAACCCATCGGGAAGGTCCTTACGGAGGGACAACTCGAAGTCCAAGATTTGCAGGTTTCCGATACTCAGCTGGAGCCTCAACAGGTGCTGAGATACTTCAATCATATTTTTCCCCTAGCGGAAGGAACCGCAGACCTGCCTCTGGAAGTCCTTTTAGAAAAACAAAACTACCGCTTGGCTCATTGGGAAATTACCAATGAAGAACTGAACTATCGGCGTTTTTTTGACATCGGAAGTTTAGTGGGATTGCGGGTTGAGGACCCGGAGGTATTCCAGGCCACGCACACGAAAATCCTAGAGATGGTAAACCGAGGTTTGATTGACGGTTTACGCGTCGATCACAGCGATGGTCTAGCTGACCCGGCTGAATACTTCTCACGACTCCACGAAGCAACAGATGGAATCTGGATTGTCACAGAGAAAATCCTGGCAGAAAATGAGGATTTACCCGCTGCTTGGAAGGTTGCCGGTACCACGGGCTACGACTGCTCCTACCGATTAGGGCAACTGTCAGTTAATCCTCAAGCCATAGTTCCACTGGGGATTTTGATGGAAGAAATAACCGGGGATGCCCTGACCGACTACTCCAAAAAGGTCAAACAGTCTAAGCACGAAGTTCTGAGCGGCCCCTTACGCACAGAGCTGAACCGATTGGCGAAATTGGCTCACACGGTGTGCTCATCTGATATTCGCTTACGCGACACGACCATGAAGTCACTGACTGACTGTCTAACGGAACTGATTGTGGCTATGGATCGCTATCGGACATATTTCGTTCAAGGCCAGCCACTTGATTCTGCTTCCGAAGATGCCCTGAATCAAGCCGGCGCCATCGCCCGCGACAACCTCCCCGAAAAACAACACGATACTTTAGAGATTCTCCTGGCACTCCTTGAGGGAAAATCCGTGGGAGCGGAGAGGTTGACAGAAATGAAGGAACTGGCACAGTTGCAAGTCTCGTTCCAACAAGTTTGTGGAGCCACCATGGCCAAGGGCGTGGAAGACACAACCTTCTATAGGTGGACTCATCTCAGTGAACTATGCGAAGTCGGGGGAAACCCAGGACGATTCGGAATGACTCCGGACGATTTCCACTCCTGGGCTCAGTTGATGCAAAGCAATTGGCCGGTTGGGATGACTTCGTTGTCAACCCACGATTCTAAACGCAGTGAAGATGTGCGGGCGCAAATGAGCGTAATCACCCAAGACTACAATGCTTGGATCGAACTAGTGAAGCAAGTACGCCGTCTCTCGCTCCATTACCGCCCAGCGACTTTGCGAGGCTCTATCGAAAACTTTATCTATCAGACTATTGCAGGAACTTGGAACACTAACCAACCGATTGCTCCTGACCGACTGCAAGAATATGTTTTGAAGTCCGCTAGGGAACAAAAACTATGGACCAGCTGGATTAACCCGGCGAAACAAGCCGAACATGAAACTATGGAATTCGCGGGGAATCTGTTAGCCGACCCTGATGTGTTGGAACTTTTCCAAAACTTCTATGACTCTCACTTCGCGGAAATTCGCACGGTTATTCTGGCAAGCAAAGCTGTGCAGCTGCTGGCTCCAGGGGTAGCAGATAATTATCAAGGTTGCGAATCTCTGCGCTACCTACTCGTTGATCCGGACAATCGCAGTTTGGTTGATTTTCTAGAACTCCAAGATGCCCTTAAATCTCTGGATGCCGGTGAGACCCCTGCCAATTTAGCGACGGAAAAACTCTGGTTGACCTCGAGACTCCTTCGACTACGCCGAAACTTTCCATCTGTTTTTGCCTCTCCAAAAGGTATTTATCAACCCCTAGCAACCACATCTTCTTCTTTGCTAGCTTTCGGAAGAGGCACGGATAGAGAGATGAAAGTGGTCTGCGTGGCGGATTTTGGAACGGTTCCTCAGAAACACGGATTTAGCTATCACGATACACAAGTCATTCTTCCTGCTGGCAGTTGGCATTCCGTTCTTACTGGAACCTACTACCCGCAGGGGGCACACTCGGTATCCCAAATGCTGACAACTTGGCCGGTAGAAGTATTGTTGCGGGCGGAGTAAAACAATGGGCAAACCGTTTTTTAATGAAGTGCCGCAATCTCATCTAGCTGAATCATCGTTCTTCCGCCCACGAGTGTGGGCGCCTCGGTCGAGTCACGTCGAATTGGTGGTTCGTTCCGGCGCTCTCCCCGCGTCTGCGCGTTACAAAGACGTTACAACCGATGCGGCCTTCAGGGGACAAAGCGTCCGAGAAACTATGAAATCCAATTCAAATGGTTGGTGGGAAGCTCTCCGCGATTTACCTGCCGGAAGTCTCTATGGATTTAGCCTAAACGGAGAGAAACCGCTCCCTGATCCCCGTTCACGCTTCCAACCGGAAGGAGTGCATTCCTGGTCTGAAGTGTGGCTTCCTTCCCATCTTGACCATGGGAAGTGGACTGGCCTGAACTGCTTAGGCAAGGTGTTCTATGAACTTCACGTGGGAACTTTCACCTCCGGAGGCACTTTCCGGGCCGCCCAAGAAAAACTCTCATACTTACGGGATATTGGCGTGGAAGTAGTGGAAATTATGCCGGTGGCGGCTTTCGAAGGTAGCCGAGGTTGGGGTTACGATCAGGTACTTCCCTTTGCTGTACAGGCGAGTTACGGAGGACCCAACGATTTAGCTCAGTTTGTGGCCGCCGCACATCGAGAAGGACTCGCGGTATGCCTAGACATAGTTTTGAATCACTTGGGTAATTCTGGGTGCTATGCAGGCAAATTCGGACCTTATTTTTTATCTGAGCCAACTATCTGGGGAAACGCGTTTGACCTGAGCCAACCCGGGGAACCGGTGGAGTATCTGTCTGATGCCGCATTGTGGTGGTTAGAGGCTTTCGGAATCGATGCACTGCGTCTGGATGCAATTCATGCCATCCCTGCCGAAGGACGAAAACGACTTATGGACGCCATCACAGCTAAGGTGCAGACACTGAGTGAGCCAGAGACCTGGCCGCGTACATTAATTGCAGAGTCCGATTTAAACCAGGTGTCCTTGCTTGACACACTCAGTTTAGACGGACTGTGGAACGATGACTTTCATCATGCCCTACATGGTTTGTTCACCGGAGAAAGTCATGGTTACTACTCTGATTTTGCTAACCGTCACGCTGTGGTGAAAGTTATCAATGAGACATATTTCCACAACGGAACCTATTCGTCTTTTCGAAAGAAACATTGGGGACAAGCTGTGCCTCGAGAGGTGAAGCAGAATCACTTCGTCGTGTTTTCTTCCAACCACGATCAAGTTGGGAATCGCCCTTTTGGAGACCGCCCGGCATCCTATATTTCCCCTGCCGCCGCAGCAGCTCTGGCGGCGTTGACAGTGCTATCCCCGTTTACTCCTCTTCTGTTCATGGGCGAAGAGTACGGTGCCACCACACCATTCCAGTTTTTTTCTGATCCTTTAGATGAACAGAACGCACAAAAGTTACGTGCAGGACGGTTACAGGAATTCGCTGCCGCATGGGACATCGGCACAGAACGGAATGACGGTACGCACTCTATTTTCAAAATACCAGCGCAATTGCCCGATCCTACTGCAGAATCTACTTTCCAGAATTCCAAGCTCAACTGGCAGGAATCAGAAACTGACCGAGGTCGATCCTTTCGTAACTGGTACCATGATTTGATTGCTCTGCGACACCGGGCACAGGCCGGCGAATTTTTATTCTACGATGTTCACCATCAGACGCTAGATTGCTCGCCCTATCATGGAGAAGCATTTTGGGAGAACGAGGTGTTGATTCTACGTAGCCTCGGGCTGAGGGTAGAAGTTAACTTCGGATCCCCATCAGCAGCAATTCCACAGAATACTCTCTTGAACTGGAACGATTACGCCGAAGGAACATCTAAAAATTCCGCTGATGTCGAATCTTCCCCGGAGGCTTCGAAGGTATCTCAAATATTCGTTTCGCTTGACTCGACTCTCTAAAGCAGAGAACCTTTGAATGAAAAAGCTATTTCTCTGCCGGATTCGTAGCGCGGGCATGACCTGGGGTTTCATCAAGTTCATCGACCAGTTCCGTCATCCGATTGAGGGTGTCCCGATATTCCTCACGAGCCACGCCGTGCAGGATTTCCAGCATACGGCGCAACTGCTCGGGAACAATGACTGCTCCCGCTCCCCACACCGCTATCTCAGTGACCGCCAGTTCCACCAGCTCATCGGCGGTTTGCGGACGGTAAACCAGACGGATCGTACCCGCTTTGTCAGTCACGTAAGGTACCGGAGTCTGTCGGGTTACCGCCCTTATCAAGATGGTGTGCAGGGCGTTGATGGCTTCCACCGCGGTCAGGGGGTCGTTGATGCCCGGAGACAGAGCCCGACTGGCGATGTCGACGAGTTGTCGGATACCAAAGCCGATATCTTGGCGCAGGGAACGTTGCGGGGAGAGAACCAGGCCTTTTTGGATTTTTGTCATTACAGCCTCATCAACTTCGGCGTAAACCACGCCGACCTGGGTGCCGGCCCCGATATAGGAGCCAACTTGCGTGGTTAGTTCAATAGTAGTGTCAAGAGTTTCTGCTAGTTTCACCAGGTAGGGGTAGTCGATGTCACTGAGACGGTCATCAGCCTGCTCCAACACAATCGGGGTGACGGCACCGTCACGCGGGGGGTTCCATTCCCGAGCGCCCTGACGAGGCTGGATTGTTGAGCCTCCCGGAATCATGCAGTCCATCGTGTTGATAGTGCGTCGCGACAGGTCCCGGATTACGTTTGTGACCCGGATAGAGGTGGTGATGTGGTGAATGAAAGCGAGAAAGAATCCCACGCTGACAATCACCGACAGGAAAGCCAAGCTGGTGGCAATCTGGGGAACGAACCCGGTATCCGTATCAGTTTCACTGTGCACACAACGCAACACCGTCAGCGCATAAAGAAACGTTCCGGCAAAGACCCCTAGGGTGATTTGTGTAATGCGTTCTTCCAGGAAAGATTCCAGAATGCGCGGAGTGAACTGGTTGGATGCGAGTTGTAACACCACCATAGTTACCGAAAACACCAAGCCAGTGACGGAAATCATGGCGCTGCTGATTGTGGTGAGCACGCTGCGAGCCCCATCGGGACCACCTTCGAACAAGAATGGTAGGGACTGACCCACCGCCCGATCGATTTGAGGAATGACCAAACCAGCCGCTATTGCCGAAATACTCAGAGCAAGGGGAATCGCCCAAAATCGCGTCCAAAATTGATTCCACCAGTTCCAACGGGGGACTTCTGGCAACCAGTGGCCATAGATTACGGGTTCATCATTCTTCTCATTTTTGGGTATTTTGGTGTCACTCACGATTCCACCCTATCGCAGTATCCAAGCCGAAAGTGAGCCCAGCTAGAGGTTGGAATCCCAGTTGATGGTGCGCCTCATGTCAACAACAAAGCCGTCTACCAATTTTGGGGCTCTCATTGTTGCTTTTACGGGTTTTGATGCCAGCTCTCACGAACCCGAAATACGCAACTGTCCCAAATCGCCCTAATGAAAAGGGCAAAGCCATTACAATGATTTGACCGCATATTGATACCCAACCAGGAGGTTATATGTCTACCCCTCATATTGCTGCCGAACCCGGGGATTTCGCTCCCGCCGTATTGATGCCCGGCGACCCGAAGCGAGCTGAAAAAATCGCCCACACTCTGATGAGTGACGCCAAAATGGTCACCGACGTGCGTTCCATGCTGGGCTTTACCGGCACCTATCAAGGCAAACCGCTGTCGGTCATGGGGTCGGGCATGGGTCAACCCTCCCTAACTATCTACGCCACAGAACTGTTCAAGTTCTTTGGTGTTGAGCGCATTATTCGGGTAGGTACCTGCGGTTCCATCTCTCCCCTGGCGGGAGTCGGGGACACGGTGGTGGCCATGGGCGCCCACACTGACTCTCACATCAACGTGGCGCGTTTCCCCGAGATTACCTTTGCTCCGTGTGCCTCGTGGTCCTTGCTTTCGGCCGCCATGAAAGCGGTTGACGAACTGCCCGAGGTCGACCGCAACCGAGTTCACGTCGGGACCGTGTTCTCTGAGGATCATTTCTATTTCAAGGTTCCGGGTTTGCTGGAACGCTTGCGCGCCTATGGCACCCTCGCCCTAGAGATGGAAACCGCTGCTCTCTACGGAGTTGCTGCCGAATTCGGTCGTGAGGCCCTGACGGTGCTGACCGTATCGGATAGTTTGCTAGACCATTCCCAGGACATGACTCCGGAGCAACGCGAAACGAAGTTTGCCAACACGCTGGCTCTGGCCACCGCGGCCGCCCTGTGCTAAAGACCCGCCGCACTGACGCCCTTCTGAACTGGCGGAACTTCCTAAAACAAGCGGAACGCCCTAGTCAATCCGGTCAATAATCAAAGGCCCTGCCCCGGCAAAGGTGTCCGAGATTTCCCAACCGCCTTCCAGCGCCGCCAGCGCCCGCTCAAAGCGCTGCGGCTCGTCAGCGTGCAGGGTAAACAGGGTTTGACCTGCCTGCACCCGGTCACCCGGCTTGGCGTGTAGGGTTATTCCTGCACCCAAGGACACTGCCTCGCCCGGACGGGCTCGCCCGGCACCGGTACGCCACGAAGCAACTCCGACTGCCAGAGCGTCCAGGCGGCTGAGCACACCGCTGCGCTCCGCCTTCACTTCGCAATGTTCCCGCGCCGAAGCTAGGGGTGCGTCGGGGTCTCCGCCTTGGGACCGAATCATTTCCCGCCAGGTGTCCATCGCGGCTCCCGAAGCCAAAGCCGCGCCCGGATCGGCATCAGGCCGACCCGCGGCCGTCAACATTTCCCTTGCCAAAGCGACCGTGAGCTCGACCACGTCGGCGGGACCTCCGCCTGCCAACACTTCCACCGCTTCGGCGACTTCCCCCGCATTGCCTACTTCCCGACCTAGTGGGGTCGACATATCGGTGAGCAGGGCCACCGTGTGAGTGCCGGCATCTTTACCCAAAGTCACCATGGTTTGCGCCAACTCGCGGGCTTGTGACAGCTCTTTCATGAAAGCTCCGGAACCGACCTTGACATCCAATACCAGGGCGGCGGAGCCTTCCGCAATCTTCTTTGACATAATCGAGGAAGCGATTAGCGGGACACAATCAACTGTGCTGGTCACATCCCGCAGGGCATAGAGTTTCCGGTCGGCGGGAGCCAGCCCTGCCCCGGCCGCACATATGACCGCCCCGCAGCCGGTTCCCAGGATTTCGGTAATCCGCTCATTGCTCAGCTCAGCCTGCCAACCGGGGATGGCCTCCAGCTTGTCCAAGGTACCGCCCGTGTGTCCCAAGCCGCGCCCGGAAAGCTGCGGTACGGCCACCCCGAAACTCGCCACCAGCGGCGCGAGCGGCAAGGTGATTTTGTCCCCTACCCCGCCGGTGGAATGTTTATCTGCGGTGGGACGCGGCAGGGAGCCAAAGTCCAGGCGTTGCCCGGAGTCAATCATCGCTTGGGTCCAGTCGAAGATTTCGCGCTGGTTCATGCCCTTGAGGAACACCGCCATCGCCAGGGCCGCCATCTGTTCGCTAGTAACCCAGTCGCGGGTGTAGGCATCGATGACCCAATCAATCTGAGCGGTAGATAGTTCCTGACCATCGCGTTTGGTCCGAATCACATCGACAGTGTCAAAAGGTTCTAACATGATTATTCCTTTCCAAGGTTTAGCTCAAAAATTCCGGCCCGAATGATTCCGGGAGGATTTCCTGAAACGGCCGGCGTCCGGCGGGGGTTTCAATGACCAGTTCTGGGCTGGCATGTTCACGCAACAGCTGGCGACACCGCCCGCAAGGGACAGTGAGGACGGGAGTTTGTCCTTCAGGGTTGCCGTAGCACAGAAAAGCCACTAACTTGCCCCCGCCACTGAGGGTGAGCTGGGAGATCAGGCCGCATTCCGCGCACAGACCCAATCCGTAGCTGGCGTTTTCGCTGTTGCATCCCGTGACGATGCGACCATCCTCCGTCAGCGCCGCCGCTCCCACCCGGTAGTGCGAGTAGGGGCAATAGGCATGGGTTTGGGCCTCCCGTGCGGCGACATGGAGACGTTCCCAGTCAGTTTCGCTCAACATTATTTCCTCTTTCCACAGTTTTGCCGGTGTGTGGGTTAGAGCGGATACGGTTTGCCTTCCATTGCTGGAGGACGTACCCGCCCTACGAATCCCGCGACCGCCAGAATTGTGACTATGTAAGGAATCATCAACAGGAAATCGGTCGGGATGGGTGAGTTCACGGACTGCATCACATAACCCAAAGCGGTGGCGAAACCGAACAGGAGCGAAGCCGCTACGGCGCCTTTCGGATTCCACTTGCCTAAAATCATCGCTGCCAGGGCGATAAAACCGTTGCCTGCGGCCATATCCTTTGAAAAAGCCAAACCCGCACCGACAGTGAAGTAGGCGCCGCCCAGACCAGCCAAAGCTCCACCCAGCAACACATTGCGCCAGCGGTACAGATTCACGTTGATACCCACGGTGTCCGCAGCTTTCGGATGCTCCCCGCACGCCCGTGAACGCAGCCCCCACCGGGAGCGGAACAGGGCGAAATTCAGCACAATTACCGCCATGTACATGAGATAGACCAGCAGGGATTGTTTGAACAGGACCGGCCCGATAATGGGGATGTCCGACAGTACCGGAATAGCCAGGGATTTCAATGGCATCGGACGGTTCAAAGTGTTTTCGTTGAACTTTAACCAGGTCGAATACAGGAACGAGGTCAAGCCCACCACCAGCATATTCAACACGACACCGACGATAATGTGGTCTACCCGGTATTTGACGGTGAACAAGGCGAGGAGCACCGCCACCAAGGCCCCGGCGATAGGGGCGCCCACCAGCCCCAGGTAGGGCGAGGATGTGGCCGAGGCGACAACTGCCGCTAGGAAAGCCCCTAACAGGAGCTGGCCTTCAATAGCGATGTTGATTACGCCGGTGTGTTCGCAAACCAAACCGGAGAGGGAACCAAAAACGAGGGGGATGGCCAGGGCGAGGGTCGACTGCAGCAGCGAGACTAGGGGCATGACCGAGCCTTCGCGTCCCGCTACGACAAACAGCAGCAGGGCCATGAGGAAGAACATCCCGCTCAGACCAGCAATCCACCCCGGAGCTTTCCCGTGACGCAGCGTCAGCCAAGTCGCCGCTACCGAGCCCGCCACGCACGCAACGGTCAGAATCAGAATCGTTGGCTGTGCCGGAAGATCAACATTGCCAGTCGGGAACCATGTCGTCGCATTCTGGAAAGACACTACCGACACTCCGCGTGCACTCAGCCCCATCACGGCACACAGTACACTCATGACCCAGGCGGAAACAGACCAGCGCCAATCTTTACGCAGCCTGACTTTTTCCGTGTTTTCCTGACGGTCGGCGCGGCTTTTTTCTAACAGGTTTTCACTCAGGTTCATCGGTCTGCCTCCTTTCCTTCACAAGGTTCTTCTGGCGGGGTGAGCGGCTCGCTTTCAGCCGTTTCGTGGGAACTTTCCCCAGTAACCAGGGCTGGTTCTGCGGCAACGGTCGCGTTTTCGACAGTGATTTTCTGAGGGTCGGGAAGTCGGAAAATCCACCGAATCAACGGCGGGGCTGCGATGAGCAAGACAATCACCGCTTGGGACACCGAGACGATATCCACCGGGATACCGGCCGCAGCCTGCATGGTGGAAGCCCCGGCAGCGAAGGCCCCAAAGAGAATCCCGGCGAGAACAGTTCCTAGCGGGGTGGAACCACCGAGCAGGGCGACTGTAATCGCGTCAAAACCGAGAGAACCGGCAGTACCGGTAGACAGGAACTTTTCGGTGCCCAATGACGGGCAGGTTCCGGCTAGTCCCGCTAAAGCCCCGGCAATAATCATCGTTAGGGCGATGACCCGATTGACCGAGATACCGGCCGTTTGAGCCGCGTGCGGGTTTGCCCCGGCTGCCCGCAGTTCAAAACCAAAAGTGGAACGTTCCAGCAACCACCACACGAAAACTGCTGCGGCGAGGGCGACGATAAATCCGAGGTGCAGGTTGAAAGCCGAACCCAACAGCTCAGGATAGGACGCGCTGGCCGGGACGGTCATGGATTTACCCGGATAGCCGTCCCCTACGAAGCTCTCGGCTTTTAAGGCATAAGACAGCAGGTAGAGGGCTATTGAATTCATCATGATGGTGACGATAACCTCGTTAGCTCCCAATCGGGCTTTCAAAATACCGGGAACCGCGCCCCACAGGGCCCCGCCGAGGATAGCGAAAATGACCGCCACCAACAGGTGCAAACCTGGGGGAAGATGAAAATTCAGCCCAACCCAGACCCCCATGAGGGCACCCAGCAGAAGCTGACCTTGGGCACCAATGTTAAAAAGTCCCGCCCGGAAAGCCAACGCCACGGACAGTCCCGCCAGAATCAGCGGAGCCGAACGGGTCAGCGAGTTGGTGATAGGCAGCACCATTCCTGCCAAGCTGGTCGCTTCGTAGTCGAAAATGGCTCCCCGGAACAGGGACGTAAAGAACGATGCGAAGGCCGCCCCGAAACTCGTGAAGAAATCCGAGGGACGAGCCAGCAAGTAAGCGGCGCTGCTCTGGACGTTCGGGTCAAAAATAGCTACCAAAAGCGCAGATACCAGCAATGACAGCAGCACCGCGGAGGTAATCAGCACCGCGGAGGACGACATGATTTGTCTCAAAACCACGTTCAGGCCGGGACGCGAAGTATCCTTAGTCTCGTTCATTTGTCCGCCTCCTGTTCTTCCGCTGAAACTCCGGCCATCATCAGGCCCAAAACATTGCGTGGTGTGTCCGGAGGCACGACTCCGACAATCTTTCCCCGATACATCACCGCTATCCGATCGGCCAACCCCACCACTTCGTCAAGTTCGGTCGAGACCAGAATCACCGCGGTCCCCATGTCTCGCTGCTGGACGATTCGCTGGTGAACGAACTCAATGGATCCCACATCCAATCCGCGAGTGGGTTGGGAAGCCACCAAGAGTTTTAGCGGGCGCGATAGTTCCCTGGCCACGATGACTTTTTGCTGGTTACCCCCGGAAAGCGTCGAAATCGGGTCTTGCAACGAAGTCACTCGGACATCGAATTCTTCCTGGAGCTTGCTCGCGTTTTCCATCACGACTTTCGGATGCATATTGACCCCGGTAGCGAAGGGCGGGATGTCGTACAAATCAAGAATCATGTTTTCGGCAATAGAGAAGGACGCAATCATGCCGTCTGTGGAACGGTCCTCGGGAATGTAGCCCAACTGGTGACGCAAACGGTCTTTCACTTTCATCTTGGTGAGGTCTTTGCCGTCCAACGTCATCTTGCCGCCCGCCAAAGGCTCCAGCCCTAAGATGGCGCGGCACAGTTCCGTTTGACCATTGCCTTGCACCCCCGCGATAGCCAGGATTTCCCCGCTGCGTACCGCCAAATCCACGTGGTCCAAATCGACATGTCCCGCATAGTTAACGACGCTGACCTGCGACATTTGAAAGACTGTCTCACCTAACTGGGGAGCATCTTTCTCTACGGAAAGTTTCACGGCACGCCCGACCATGGCCGCCGCTAATTCACTGTCTGTAGACTCCGGGCTGGCCTGGCCGATGACTTTACCGCGGCGAATTACGGTGATGCAATCAGCTACTGCCTTGACCTCACGCAGTTTATGCGTGATGAAAACAATTGCGGTTCCTGCGTCTCGCAGCTGGCGCATGATGGCGATGAGCTCATCGGTTTCCTGGGGTGTCAGCACCGCCGTGGGTTCGTCCAAGATGAGGACTTTCGCGTCTCGTGACAAGGCTTTGATGATTTCCACTCGTTGCTGAGCCCCGACCGGGAGATCCTCAATCAAGGCATCGGGATCGATGTCAAAACCAAATTGTGCGGAAAGTTCCTGGACTTTTTTCCGGGCTGCCTGCAGATCTAACCGACCCAAGGCTTTCGTCGGTTCGTATCCCAAAGCCACCGATTCTGCCACGGTAAACACCGGTACCAGCATAAAGTGCTGGTGGACCATGCCAATACCAGCAGCCACAGCATCACCGGGACCTTTAAAGGAAACCTTTTCGTCATCGACAAAGATTTCTCCGGCATCGGGCTGATACAAACCGTACAGGACGTTCATCAGTGTGGATTTGCCCGCCCCGTTTTCCCCTAACAGAGCATGAATTTGCCCCGGTTCTACCACTAGGTCGATGTGATCGTTGGCCACTAATGGACCGAAAGTCTTAGTTATTCCGCGCAGTTCCAGCTTCATAGGTTCCCTCTCGCGTGGTTTCGATTCAAATATGGAATTGGGTCACGTAGCGTGACCCAATTCCATATCCTCATTGGCTCAGAATCACGGGTTGTTCTTAGATTCAACCTTGATCTTGCCAGCAATAATGTCCTCTTTGAGGGACTTGACTTTGTCCTTTATCTCGGCGGTAACCTGGGCATCCAAATCGTGGAAGTCGGCGATATCAACGCCCTGGTTTTCCAAGTTGCCCACGTAGGCTTCCGAGGTGAACTTTCCGTCCCGAGCCTCTTTGACAGTGTCAAAAACTGCCTGGTCAATCTTTTTCACCACGGAGGTGAGAATCATGGACGAAGAATCCGGGTACATCTCAGCCCAGTCGGAGTCCACCCCGACGACCAGAACATTCTTGCCTTCCGCGGCGGATAGGGTGCCCTTGCCCACCGGACCGGCTACTGGCATCACGATGTCAGAACCTTGTGAAATCTGCTGTTCGGTCAGCTGCTTGCCCTTGGACTGGTCCTCGAAGTTGCCCACGAAAGAGCCGTTCTGAGCGTCTTTATCCCAGCCAATCAGCTTCACAGTTTTACCGCTGTCCTCGTTGTATTTCGCAATGCCGTCAGCGAAACCATCCATGAAAATGTTTACGGAAGGAATCTGCATGCCGCCATAAGCGGAAACGGTACCGCTCTTTGACACCGCAGCGGAAACATATCCCGCGAGGTAGGCGGCTTCCGCGGTATTGAACACAATCGGCTTAGCATTCTTCAGCTCTACCACGTCATTATCTTCAGTGAAACGGGAGTCTACCAGGGCGAACTCCACATCAGGGTTAGCCTTGGCCGCATCGCGAATCGCATCGTTGAGCATGAAACCTACACCGATGATGAGGTTGCATTTCTGGGCCAGCAGGGTGTCCACGTTGGGTTTGAAGTCAGCCGGGGACTTGGATTCCGTCTGTCCGAGCGTCACCCCGAGTTCTTTCTCAGCACGCTACAAGCCAATCATGCCGGACTCGTTAAAGGACTTATCGTCAAAACCGCCTTGATCGGAAACCATGCAAGCCTTGAATTCTTTAGCATTACTGGCGCCGCCAGCATTATCAGACCCCGAATCCGGGGCGGCAGCACACCCGGCCAAAGCCAATGCGCCGATGGCGGCCAGAGCCACAGGACTGTATTTACGCACCATAAACCTCCTAGGTTAGCTGATTTGGCTGAATAGAACGCCAAATTCATTGGATAGTACTCTACACACACTCGATTGTTTTCGGGCGCTTTTCACTGAAGTAATTCATTTTTCAGCCTAGTTTGGCGATATTTCTTAGTGGGAAATTTTGGCATTCGCCGGGTAATGTCGGCTTCCAGCCCGTAACATGGGTGGAACACTCGTTTAGGAAAGTGAGTACCACATGTATCAAGACTGGTTGGAAAATGACCCCGATTCCCGCGACCGGGAAGCTCTGCAGCTCCTGCTCGACACGGATACTCCTGCGGCGAAAACCGAGCTTTCCGCGGCTTTCGGGTCAGAAATCGCGTTCGGCACTGCCGGTCTGCGCGGGGAAATGGGGCCCGGACCAGCCCGGATGAACACGGCGGTGATTCGCCGTGCCACTTGGGGGCTGGCCGCTGCCCTGCGAACGGCTGTCGGGGATGACTTCCTGGTGGTGATAGGTTTCGACGGTCGGCACCGTTCTGCCGACTTCGCCCGCACGACGGCGGGAGTGATTACAGCAGCTGGGGGAAAAGCCCTGCTGATGCCCCATGTTTGTCCTACCCCCCTGCTGGCCTACGCAATGGGGCAGTATCACGCTGATGCCGGGGTGATGGTGACCGCCTCGCACAATCCCGCGAAAGACAACGGTTATAAGGTGTACCTGGGAGGGCGGGTCGTCACCGGTTCCGGTTGCCGGGCGCAACTCGTGTCACCTTGGGACTCGAAGATTTTTGCCCAGATTCAGGCTGCCCCGCCGGCACGTGACGTGCCTTGCGCCGAGACGGGTTGGGATTTCATTGACGAAGATTTGTTTACCCGCTACATTCAGCGCACGGCGGGCCTGGTTAGCGCCGATTCCCCGCGGGATTTGCGGCTGGTGCTGACTTCGATGCACGGGGTCGGGGCTGAAGTTTGCGAAGCCGTGTTAGCTCAAGCCGGATTTAGCGAAGTGTTTCCTGTCGCCTCGCAGCGTGAGCCCGACCCGGACTTTCCGACCATTCCGTTCCCCAACCCGGAAGAGGCCGGGGCGCTCGATATGGCTATGGCGTTGGCTCGCGAAAAACACGCGGATTTGATTGTTGCCAATGATCCGGACGCGGACCGTTGCGCGGCAGCGATTCCTGACCCGGACGCACCAGGGGGTTGGCGCCAGTTGAGCGGGGACGAAACGGGGGTTTTGCTGGGATACTACCAGTGTCGAGACCGCCAGGGTTCGTCAGCCACGGTGGCTCGTTCCCTCGTCTCGGGGGAACTGTTAGACCGGGTGGCCGCGGCCGCCGGGGTCACCCCGATGGTGTCCCTGACAGGTTTTAAGTGGATTGCCCGCACCCCGGGGTTGATTTTTGGCTATGAGGAAGCTATCGGCAATTGCTGCGATCCTGACAGTGTGCGCGACAAGGACGGTATCAGCGCCACGGTGAAACTGTGTGAAATCGCAGCCGTTTTGAAAGCGCAGGGCCGAACTATTGACGATAAGCTCAACGAAATCTACCTCGCTCACGGGCTTTATGTCACGACACCGCTAACATTCCGGGTGGCGGATGTGAGCTTGATTAGTGAGGGAATGCGTCGCCTGCGGACTCGCGGTTTGACGGATTTCGGTGGGGAACCGATCGTGTTTAGCCACGACCTGTCCACCAATTCGATGCCTGATGAGTTGCACACCTCTGTACCGTCAGGGTGGGATCATCTGCAGGAGTTGCCGCCTACGGACGCGCTGTTCTTTGGGACGGCTTCTGGGTCACGCGTGGTGGTGCGCCCCTCAGGGACCGAACCGAAGCTGAAGTGCTACCTGCAAGTGGTGGTGCCCGAAGTCACCGCCCAGACCCTCGCGACGGCAAAAGCCCAGGTCCGACAACGTTTGGCGGCCATCAAAGCGGATTTGCGTGAAGTCCTAGGATTTGACGCTCCGTGAGCCACGTTTTCGCGGGTCGGACAAGGGTAGTTCCACCGGTTTTAACGTTGCCTTAGAGCGTTTCCAGGACTTTGCGGGTCCCCGACAGCCCCAGGCGCGAGGCTCCGGCCTCTACCATCGCGAGGGCTTCGGCTCCCGTGTGGATTCCTCCCGAGGCTTTAACTCCCATCGTGTCTCCCACGGTTTGGCGCATCAGCGCTACCGCATGGGTGGATGCCCCACCAGCGGGGTGGAAGCCAGTGGAGGTTTTCACAAAGTCAGCTCCGGCAGCCTGAGCAGCCTGGCAGCATTTCACGATTTCCTCATCGGTTAGTGCCGCAGACTCGATAATGACTTTCAACAGTTTCGGTGCCGGCACTTCTTTCTTTACCGCCGCGATATCGGCTTGCACCCGGTCCCACAGTCCGTCCTTCACCCATGACAGGTTGACAACCATGTCAACTTCATCGACGCCTGCTGCCACGGCTTCACGAGCCTCGCCAGCCTTCGTAGCTGTCGCATGAGCGCCGGAGGGGAAACCGCAAACCACACACAGTTTGAGAGACTCAGGGACCTTGAGGGGCACCTGGCTGGGGGAAACGCACACGGAATAAGTTCCTAACTCAACACCTTCTGCCACCAGTGCTTCCACTTGGGTGCGGGTTGCCTCCGGCTTTAACAAAGTGTGATCAACCATCGCCGCTAACTGCTTTTTTTCCATGAATCCTCCAAATGTCTGAAACTGCTTTTCAGCGATTATACGCCAAGACCGCCACGAACACTCGCGCTGGAACATCGTGCAAGTTGAGTTTTTGGTAAAATCGGGGGCGGGAAGGGGCACCCATGAAACATCTTATTTTCGCTGTAATTTTGCTGTTAAGCGTGGGTCTGCTGGGGGCGTGTGCCGGCAGTGGGGATGCTACGACAGCCACTGACGTCACGAAAGCCACAGATATGCCTACCGATACTGCGGACACCCCCGGCGCTTTGCCGCCTCTGGTCCAGGTTCGAGGCGACGTTTATAAAGACACCGGCTACGTCAACAGCGGGATGAAGTGCGGAACTGCTGACGGCACGATTCGTACCAGTGTTGACGTGACAAAAACCCCCAGTACAGACGATGAATCAAACTTTGGGACGGGATATGAATATCAAACTTGGGAACCCGGCTACCTGAACGTAAAGAGGGGCGAGCGCTGGATTCTTTTCCAAGACATCGCCATGAACTCGACACTTATGCCCAAAGGTGTCGCCAACTTCCGCGCTGAAGTCAAGGAAAGCTATACGGATAGGCTATTGGTACAGGTAGTGCAGGTGACGCCTGAATATGCCTGGATTTTTACGAAGGGACAAAACCCGCCCGAGTTGGACGTGAACAGTCTCAAACCGATTGCTTTGCCGGTCGATAACTTGGATTACACGAAAGACGGGAAAACCGTAGACGGCACGGGCCTCACGGGGAAAACCGTCACAGTCTGGTTTGATGGCACCATCAGCGGCACCGAACCCGAAATGTCCTACCCGGCTCAGCTCGGCCAGGTTTACAAAATCGAAGTCGAATCAGACGCCGATTAGGGCGGGTTTAGGGTTGCATACCGAACTGGAACATAAGTTTGATAAAAGTGTCTTGCCCATCGAGGCAAGTCTCCCGTAGGTAGCCTTTTTCGTTTTCCCACTGCGAGAGGCCACGATAGTAAAACAGTTTCTTAGAGTCCTCGATAATGAACGGGACGATTCCGTGACGCAGGCATTCCTTCAGGGCAATGAGACGGCCCACCCGTCCGTTACCATCCTGGAAAGGGTGTATTAGCTCAAACTGGTAATGAAACTCTACTATGTCATCGAATTCGACCCTGTTTAGGGACTCGTAACGTAACAGCAACTGTTTCATCTGGCGGGCGACATCTTGCGGTTTGGCAGTCTCGCGCCCTCCAACCATATTGGGGCGTCTTTTGTAGTCCCCGATGGCGAACCATTCCAAAGAGGATTCCGTGGTGCCCTGTTTTAGTATGCGATGCAGCTCCTTAATGATTTCTTCGTTCAAGGGTTGTTCTGCCCGGTCAATGACAAAGTCGATGCCGCGAAAATGGTTGGCCGTCTCGATGATGTCGTCCACTGGGAGACCTGTTTCGGCACCAAGCGTGTTTGTCTCAAAAATGAATCGGGTCTGGTCCTCACTGAGTTGGCTACCTTCAATATGATTTGAGTTATAGGTCAGGCGGACTTGCAGCTCATGGTACAGCCCCCCGGACAGGCGGACGCTTTTCTCATCGCGCAAGGTTTGCAGCAGCACATTGTCCGTGCGACTTTGGCACAAATCCTCCGGGTTGCACTCCAAGAACGCCGCGATTCTGGCCAAGACATGTCGGGCAATCGGTTCGCCTCGCCCAATCTTCGCTATCGTTCGGGAAGAAATGCCCAGTTCGTGGGCCAGCCCAGTCTTGGTGAGGCCTTTAGCGTTGAGCCTGTGCATCAGGCCGTCGTAAGAAATCATCAGCACGCACCCCCTCTACCTTTACTTATTATCGTCATTTCCCCCAATAAGTAAAGCTAAATTTGGCGTAAGTAAAGCTAACCCGCCGCGCCCGCGTTCAGTTTTCCTATTTGTATCCTAGGTAGCCCACAATTCCGTAATCGTCTCCCGAAGAAGTGGCATAGATCCGATGCTGATATTCGATGAAATAAGGGATGTCTTTGTAATCTTGGCTCCACAGTTTCACGAATTCTCCATCCCTCCAGGCAAAGGATGTGAGCTTTATTTCCGCATTTTCCTCTTCGTAATTGCAAGTCTCGAGAATGAAACCATTATCGGTACGGTGGACGTCTTGGACATTTCTAAGATCCCCCATCGGCACGGATTTGCCGGTATTGGTATCAAGCAACAGCCCCTTGTTACCCTCCGGGGCTCCGCCACCGCCGCAGAGGAAGTTCCACCCCCAAATGAACTGTTTATCCGCTCCTAAGGCACAGCCGATTGCGGCATCCTCATTAGTCCACAGTTCCTGACCGTTAGCAGGATCCAGACGCGTGGACTTCTTCAATTTGTAGTCGTCTGTAAACTCGTAGGAAACCGCCAATACCACCCGTTCATCGTCTGTAATCGTGAAAAATGCGTAGTCATAAGTCTGGGAAAGCGGCGTGCCTTGTGCGTCCACTACAACCGCATGATCCACAGAGGTGTCCCCGCCTGTTTCTGTGTAGTACTCAACGGCAAAGTTGCCTTTTGCTAACGGTGTGAACGAATAGGAACCTTCCTCCAGATTCTCAATCGAATCGATGAAAGTCTGTGCACCTGCAGGTTGCGAGCCATCCTGCAAGTTAAACAGCTGACCCCAGTCTTCACCCTCCCATGTCATCCTGAGCCACCCGGAATCATATTCCCGAACACCGTACCCACAGTCCTCCACCGACTGACTCCACAGTTTCTTTTCGGTGCTGGCCACGCCTTCGTATCGGGTAAGTTCGCTGTTCTCGCAGGTCACAAGGCTGCCATCCTTGAGTATCTCCATGAAAGAACTGACTTCATCGGAATTCAGTTCTTTCTTGGTAACAACTTTGCCGTCCTTGGCAGAAATCACGGCATAGCGGGTTGTTGTCTCAGAAGAGCAGCTCATCAGTGCCAAGTTGGAGCTCGATTCAGCCTGGTAGGCAAACAAAGCATCATACTCTGAGTCACAATTCAGTGCCTTGATAGCGTCATCACTGCGCCAGACCTCTTTCTGGGACTTGAGACTAAAAGCCCAGACCTCATCTCCGTCCGTAGCCAGCAGTATGTCCCCAATAAAGGCGTAAAACTTGCCGGGATCATTGCCCATGTCTATGAGTTCTGGTTCTTTCTCGGACTGGGTCAACCCGGAAATAACATCGTCCGGGGACGCACTCGCAGACCCGCCCGCTGCCTTAGAGCCACCAGGCAAGGAAAGAACCCCAGTAAACAACAGGACAAAAAGCACCACTGCCAACACCAGAACCAGCGAGACAGCCAAAATACCAATCACCAGCCCTCGGCGCGACTTAGTCACCGGGACAGCCGCCAGCTGCCCATTCGCAACAGCGTATCCCGGAGGTACCTGATAAACAGGCCCATTTGGCGTTACCGGCTGATTCTGGGGTGCCGCCGGCTGGTTTGAGAAAGCGGAGGGCGCCGGCCCAGAAGCCTGTGGCGGGACGCCGTTGGCGCCGCCGTTGGGAGGGAAACCGGGATTTTGCTCTGAAGTCATTGCCGTATCTTTCCTATTTCTATCTTTTCGCGTCTTTGACGATTCACCCTCACGGGGATTTGAGAGCCCAGAAAGCTAGTGAGCCCTGCGCGTTCCTCATAGAACCACACAGCTACCACACAACATTTTAATGCATCCGCACAGGCGATTTCGGGACTACAACCACCTTTTTCAACCCAAAAGCACCCCGAGCATATCCAGCCAACAATCACCCTTCTCCGCCGCGCCCGTAACGACAAACGCGACAGAACCGCCCTTGTGACAGAGACGCCAGCGCCTCGAAAAAACAGTAGCTGGCGCGAAAGCAGTGAGCTAAAATTGGGGTTAGCCCTTCGCCCACCCTTTCTATCGAGGAGATATCTTCCGATGACCAAGTAATCTCTGCTCAGCCCGGCTGAGACGCTTCCCGTTAAATTCTTGCGTCCTGGAGATTACTATGCCTGTCATCAACCTCGTTAATATTTCTTTTTCCTATGCAACTGTCCCGGTGCTCAATGATGTCACTTTGCACGTCAGCGATGGTGAGCGCGCCTGCCTGGTCGGACCCAACGGGTGCGGCAAGACTACGCTGCTGCGTATCGCTTCGGGCGATCTGCTGGCACTGCGGGGCAAAGTCGAGGTAACCGAAAGGGAGCGCTTCCGGGTTCCCAACGTCGAACAGTTTGATGGTAGCGTCAGCGACTACCTTGACGTCGCGCTGCGTCCACTTCGAGCCGTAGCCGACCAGTTTGCGGAGGTAACTTCGCGAATCGGCGAGGGCGGCGCACTTGGCGAGTTGGAACGAAAATATGACCAGCTGCTGACCCAGATGACGGGTTTTGATATTTGGTCGCTCGATGCCCGGGTGGCCGAAGTGCTGGCAGGGCTCGACTTGATGTCTTTCACAAGGTCGGGGCGGAACCGGGAGTTGTCCCGGTTGTCTCCCGGTCAACGCGGCAGGCTGCAATTAGCGGCGACCCTCATCTTGAAACCGGTAGTGTTGATCTTGGATGAACCTACCAACCATCTCGATGCTCAGGCGCTCAGTTTTCTGACGCAAACGGTCAATAGCTGGGGCGGTCCGGTCCTGATGGCCAGCCATGATCGGGCTTTCATCGAGGACACCGCCACGGTTATTTACGATATGGACGTGGAGGTGTTCAATGCTTTGGCAAAGGCCGAAGGGTCGGGCGAAACCGCAGGTCTTTACCGTTGCGCGGGGGCTTACTCCGACTATCTGGCTGAAAAAGCCCGTGCCCGCACCAAGTACGTGGAACTACACGCTGCCCAGCAAGATGAAGCGCGTAAGGTGCGGAGGCATCGGCAGGCGGCGGGAACAATCTCTCGTGGAGGTGTGCGGCTCGCCAGCGCTCAAGGCAAAGCGAAGAAGTTTTTTGCCGACCGTGCCGCCGCGACCGCCACACGTCGGATACGAAACGACGACCAGCGCTTGGACACCTTAGCGGCGCGAGAAGTGCGCAAACCTCGTAACTATGAATTGTCCTTCGCGTTTGCCCAGCCTGCCAAGCGCGCCGGGGTGGCGGTATCTGTAAGGCTTGCAAGCGTGGAACAGCGCCTCGCGCCACTCAGTTTCGATGTCGTTTATGGCGAGCACCTGCTGGTCACCGGCGCCAACGGGTCGGGGAAATCCACACTCTTGAACTGGATAAACTCTGGACAGCCCCCCGCTGACGCCTCGGCAAGCGGAACCATCACACGCGACAAAGCGGTTAGCTTGGTGCCCCAACATTTACCGAGAGTCCGTGATTTTGGATTCACCACCGAAGTCTGGAGAGGGGGAATCGGCAAAGCTGGGAAAGGAATCTTGCACCCCGCAATGTGGGCAACCCCTATCCCCGAACTGTCTGCGGGCAACCAGCGTCGCGCACAAATCGCCCTAGCCCTAGCCTCAGCCCCTGCCATCCTCATCATCGATGAGCCGACCAATTTCCTCGACCTCGACAGTATGCAGGCCTTGGAAGATGCGCTGAGCGAGTGGAAAGGTACGCTGATTATCGCCAGTCACGACCGCTGGCTCATCGACCATTGGCAAGGCTCACAACTAACAACAACCCGATAGTTTCTTCCACTTCCTGATTTTGGTGCGAAACGTGGTAAAGGGCGCGACAGTGTTTATATGTATCCACTTCCACACCGGCCACGTCGACGGGGTAGAGGACGCCCACGCCCGCTGCCCTGACTCGAACAACTCCGCTTCGGTCAGACCGTTGACCAGTTGAACTACTTCATCCAGCAGGACTTCAAATCGATTAATCAAATCATCAACAGCGTTAGTTTCCCAACTCTGATAAAACGACTCATACAGACCTCTCAGCTGATTCCATTTAAATCCCGGCGCTGGAGTTACCACCGTAGCGCCAGCCTGTTCCTCACGCTCCCACCCCAGCAACAATTCCATCCAACCGAGCTGGTAAGCAATCATCTGACGGGGCGTGCGATCCACCCCATCAACCAGCTGATCCCAACCTTCATCAGGCACTTCAGCAAACTCGCGGATAAATAAACCACCGCGCTTAGCAATCTCAGACGCCAACGCAGCACCAGACTCATAGGTTCTCACCGCAACCCCCTCTTACAAAGCAACCTAGCCCATTATCTATCTAGGTATTCTAACTCGAAGACCTGCCTGACCAGGAGTAACACGAGATTTAACCCAGTTTCGAGGAGCACTGCACACGCAATTTGATAATGATTATCGTTCTCATTTATAGTAACGCTTATGAAACTAATGAAGATTGTTGCAATTGCGTCAGTAATGACTGTGGCCCTGGCTGGCTGCGGAACCGATTCCGGCGATTACGACCATAAAGGTCAAAAACACGGCGATCACGGCGTGAGTTCCACAGGAACAGAAACCTCGAAAGCAATGCCCCGCGTTATCGTGGCAACCGAGAACGGGGTAAGTATCTTTGATGAGAACCTTAAGAAAGTTACGGATTTTGAGCTCACATCACGCCCGTCGTTAACAGCGGCACATGACGGTCGTCACGTAGTGGCTAACCGTCAACACGATAACGAATCATCTATTATCGATGCGGGTGCGTGGAAGCAGGAGCACGGCGATCATTTCCATTTCTATACTGGACAGCCAGCACTGCTGAAAGAGGTTGTTAAGGGTAATAAACCTGTTCACGTGGTGCCGAATCCGCAAGCGGGGGCGACTAGTATTTTCGCTGATGATGATGGCACGGCTTCCCTGGTCACCACCGAGAATTTAAAGACAGGTCAGCTTGATGGTCTCACTCGTGTCAAAGCCAACTTGCCGCATCACGGCGTAGTGGTTCCGATGCCTGAAGGTCACTATCTCGTGAGCGCCACAGCACAGGAAGGCACCGCATTGCCCGACACTATTGAACTGCGCCACGGAGAGACTGAGGTAGAGAAAACCTTCACCTGTATGCGCATGCACGGCGAAGTTGCTCGCGGCACCAACGCCGCCTTCGGCTGCGCTGACTCTGTACTTGTTATCAAGAACGGCAAGGGTGTCAACATTCCTACTCCTGACCTTGGTGAGGATCGCGTGGGTACTTTCGTAGCTAATGCGAACTTTTCTACATTGGTCGGTAAGGCTGGCGATAAGCTCGTCTTCGTTCATGACAATACCACCAAGACTGTCGGGGTGGACGAGGGCGTGAATATCTCGAATCTCGCTATCACACCTGACGGTCATGTGATTACACTCGGAACCAACGGCAAGCTCTACGTCTTTGACGAGACCGGCACCCTTGAACAAACCATGCAGGTGACCGGTGAATGGGTAAAACCCAGTGGTCACGGCGGCATTGCCCCCGGAGTTGCTGCTGGCAACTACGACGACGCTAACACCGTGTGGGTCTCTGACCCTCTCGCTGGAAAAGTGCACATGATTGACCTCTCTACTATGACCGAGACTGCCACTGCGGAGGTTGCGGGTCAACCGACATCGCTGGCGGTCACGAATGTGAGCTAGCCACTCGTTGCTTGCTGCGCATGTTTTCCTAACGAAAAGTGTGCCCCCTCTAGACAGTTGAGGGGGCACACTTTCACGTATAGTCCAGGTGGTAGACATTTTCTAGGTACCCCCGAACCGAGACTATCTGGGTGTAGATGCGCGAAGGGCCAATGCGACGGAGTTCATGCCCTCACGATGAACCTGTCGGAATTCCCGACAGGTTGCGGCCTCCTCCAGTTCACCCTCGGCATAGATATTGCCAATATGCTCGACAATGTTAGACCTTGAACTCTGGAAGAGCTCTGCCATCTGCTGTTGCGTGAGCCAAACCGTCTCGCCCTCAAGCCTGACCTCAATAGTTACGGAGTTGTCTGGGCTCTGATAAATCAGCATCTGTCCTTTTGGTTCATCGGTTTGGCTACCGTCTCTTGTGGTCATGTCACTCCCCCCCTTCATAAATACTGAATAGACGTTGCGGTCATTTGCGGTTACTAGTCATGAACCGACTCATAACACATCAATCACTAAGTGTTTCCTGTCGCAATCGTTCGCGAATTTCCTGATTAAGCAGACTTTTAGGGACGCCTTGTATCGCGCCTTCAAGAGCTAGTAACGAGTGCTGGCAGGTGAATCGGGGGTGAACACGCCACCATGCTTCTACACTGCCGACCTCGGCCAGTTTCGCAGGTGTGTCAATCCCCGCCTCAATAAGTGCTTGCGCTAACTTTGACCCAATATTTGGAAGATCAGTCAAGTCGTTCATCAGCGCTCCATTTCTCCAGACCGAAAGCACTCTCAGCGCAGAAAGAGCCCCGGACCCAACACCTTACACCAGTTTCTGCAACGAACACTGTGGGAATAATCATGTGCTATCAATATACCCGCTAACGCAACCTATTTTTGGCTTAAGTAACATTGTGTGTGTCTATATTTCGGGTTTTTTCCAGGTACTACAGCAAAAGGTCGGTGCTGGTAGGTTTTTTGTTTTGTGGAGCGGGCGACGGAGGTTTTTTAGGGTGTTCCGGCTAAACGACACCAGTGCCGTTTTTTAACGCCTCCACCGATTTACTCAGCGACTCATGCGACTGCGTCGCTGCCGCTTAACCTTCATCGGATGTGCCTCTAGATCGGGCCCGACGGCGGCTTCCTGGATGGAGGGATCGCCTTGTTCGTACTGAATTTCATTAACGGTGGTGTGATCGGCGGCTTTGTCTTGACCTTGCAGTAAATCGTGTCGGTATGGCGGCTAGTCGTTGCTTAGAGCAAAACGAAGAAGGGGGAAAATTTTGAGTATTTTCTCAAGAATTTCTTCCGCTTGCTATCTGGCAATAGATTCTTTGACGAATAGTGCTATAATTAAATACTAGACATATAAAGGAGGTTTCTGCAATGCCAAAAAGTTATGCCGACTTGATGAATGATATATCAGCAGATGAATTGTATGAACGATTGCTGGCTTATGGGTTATTTGCCGATAAACTTCCTCCTATTTTGAGCTCTGTCGATTTCTATCATTATTGTCAAAATAAAGCCCCATCATTTTCTGATAATTGGAAACAGTATATCTATTATGAGAGTGTGCGCAACATCAATGTTCCTCGACCATTGGGTATCCCTAACCCCATGGCTTATCAAAAGCTATGCCGTTGCCTTTCAGATAACTGGGATAATCTAAAACTGCACTTTAAGCAACAAACAGCAAGTCAAGATTATAAGATTAGTCGTATTCATATCCGCAAGAGAAATAATTCAGACGCGCTCTTTTCCATGAGTTATTCAAATTGGAAAACGGATGGTACGCCAGAGCCGGATTTGCTTATTGGGAAAAGGTATGTTGTAAAAGCCGATATTTCAACCTGCTTTCCAAGTATCTATACGCATTCTATTCCTTGGGCATTGGCTGGGAAAGCTACTGCTAAGAAAAAAAGTAGAAAAAAAAGAAATGGTATAATCAAATCGACCACTATACACAGAATTGCAAGAATGGTGAAACACACGGCCTTTTGATTGGTCCTCATGCATCAAATCTCTTATCAGAGCTTATTCTTACAGTTGTTGATAAGAATCTATATGACAAGGACTGGCGTTACATACGAAATATCGATGACTACACATGCTATGTTGAGAGCATGGAAGATGGGCAAAAATTCTTACTTGAATTAGGCAGTGAGCTTCGCCGATTCGATCTAACACTCAACTTCAAAAAAACAGAAATACAGGAGTTACCCGTAGCATCCGTAGAACAATGGGTTCGGAAAATAAATTTTGCATCCATAATACAACGTAATGGAAAACTTGATTTTATTGGTGCCCGCGCATATTTAGATTTGTCAATCGATTTAATGCGAAAAAATAAGGGTAATTCTGCCATATTGAATTACGCTATAAAAGTGTTATCAGGACAGGAACTTACTCCTAATGCAAGAGATTACTGCATAAAAACAATCTTCCATCTTAGTTTATTGTATCCGTATCTAATTCCGCTTCTTGAACGGAATGTATTTGAGCCATTGTCTGTTGAAGGCAAGCAAATTGCTTCATTCTCACAAAAGGTATTTCAGCTCGGATATAATACCCAGAATTACGAGGCAATTTGTTTTTCAATTTATTTTTCGCTAAAATATAATTTTAAGATAAAAGGTATAACCGCAGATGCAGCAATTTCAAGCGATTCCTGTCTGTTTAAGCTTTTTGCTTTTTTGTACTACACCGCTCATAAAGACAGCAAAGCAAACAATAAACTCAAGGATCACGCTAAAGCTTTAGCCACGAACGAAGATGATTTTAATCGTAACTGGCTATTTGTATATGAGGCTCTGCCTCAAGACGATTTAGAAGGTGAATGGGAGCCCATGAAAATGGCTGGCGTTTCATTTATCAAAATACCTGCCAGCAATGACGCAACCTAATAAAAACAGGAGTACAGCCAACCGGACGAACCGAAAGGCTGTACTCCCGTTTTGTATAACAGAAAGTGTTTGAAATCGATTCTTTTTTCCGTGTGCCAGTAACCAGTCTGGCACATGAGAAATCATAAAGGCACTTTTTGAAACTGCGGATACAAGGGCTTATTCTGCCGTTTTCGCACCCTTATCTGCACCGAACTAGAGCGCTTTGAGCTGTGATGTGGACAGGCGATTTCGCACGCCCGGAAGCTCTGCTTGCAGCCGTGTATGCATTTGCGGCAGGTATGGTTTTACTGCCGCCTTTCGTTGTCACCAAGGAAGAACGCCCATTCCAGCCTCCATTTCTTGCTCCGGCTCATAGACAAACCTGCTCCGGCACATCACGGCCGAGCTTCTTGCTCTCCGAGGCCTTATGCCCGGTGCACTCCCGTTTGGCATTTTCCAACCGCTCCCGGATGGAAAGCGTCTCCGGCTTCGTCCGCTCCGTGTGCTCCTGCGCCTTCTCCGATTCCTCGCCGCGTCTGCCATTGTTGATGATGCCGTCAATCATGCCGTAGTCATCCTCCAACGTCATTTCCGCTGTGCGGAGGGGATTGTCCTGCTCCGGCTGCTGTGCGCGCACAGCAAAGGCTCGTGTGCCGTTGCCCATGATGAGGTATTTCCCATCGTCAGACTGATGGTGAATCCCATATCCCGCCGCCTGCATCTGTTCCCGCGTCATATTGGTCACACAAAAGCTGCCTCTGGGTGTACAGATTCGCTCCTGCGTCGCCATCTGATACGGCGTGGGAATCGTGACCTCTGCCGCCTGTTCCGGCTGCAAAAACTCCGGCACCTGAGAAAAGCCAAAGCGGTCACAGTAATGGGCGGTGTCCTTCCCGTCCTGATGCAGCACCACAATATCGGACACAGACAGAGAGTGCCCCTTGAAGTCAGCCGGGTGGTCGATGTTAAAGCGGGTATAGATGCTTTCCAGATCATCCTTTTCCGTCAGCGGAGCGGTGTAGACCAGTTCATAGTTCTTCGGCTTCACAGAAAGGCCGTTGTTTCGGATAGCATCCAGCGGTTCAAAGCGGTAAGCCCGTGTGGCGTCCCCCGGTTTCAGTTGGTAGATGGAAAAGGTATCGCCCCGCGGCTGCTCCTGTACCGCCTATGCCCGCTCCGCAATGTCGGCGGGCGTCTGCACATAGGCGGTCGCCTCCGCCATGTACTCGCGTTCTGCCTTTTCCGCAGAGGCCAGCATCTCTCAATGCGGGACTTGTCCGGGTTCTCCAACACTGCCTTGATTTCGGCGGGATCAAAGTCCAAAAATTCCTCATAGCCCGTGGCATCCTTGAATTTTTCAATCTCCGAAGGAAGATAGTCCTCCTGCGTTTGCCCTAGCGCCGCCAGCTTTTCGTCCAGAGCGGAAATGCACCCTGCCATCAGATTTTCGTGGATTTCCCCCTTGGCTGCCTGTTTCTCCGGATGTTCTGCCGCATACTGCGAATCACGCTGCCGGAAAAAACTCGTCCTTGTCAAAGGCAATATCCATGGCCCAGAGCGGGCGACGGGAATCGAACCCGCCTTTACAGCTTGGGAAGCTGTCGTTCTACCGATGAACTACGCCCGCAGTTCAAACTACAACAGTATGCCACATTCTAGCAGCAACAGCCAGAAACTCTGTTCCCCCATTGCCGAGGGGTAAAAATTGTCGATACCCCGCCCGCACTCCTCATCTTCACTTAGCGATAGCCTTCACGAAATACAAAATGCCCACAAAACCAGCACTTTACCGCATAAAATCGGGGATTTCCCCGGGATATTCCTCCCAGTACGCTTCCGCCTCGCTCGCCAGAACATCCGACTCGCCCCGGCTCGCATCGTCAGCGATTCCTACCGTGTGAAACCCGGCCGCGTTGGCCACCCGAACCGCATAAACCGCGTCTTCAAACACCCAAGCGTCCTCCGGTATGCTGCCCATCGCCCCCGCAGCCTGCAAGAACATAGTCGGCTCGCGCTTGTGCATCCCTGTCTCCGAAGAGGCGAAATACTGCGTGAACATCTCCTCAATCCCCAGACGCCGAAAAGCCGGGCGAATCAGACCCTCAGAACCGGAACTCACCACCGTCATCGGCACCCCCGCTTCAGCCAGCGCCTCTAGGAAACCCCTGGCTCCGGGCTTGAGCTGTACCTCCTCGAGATAGCCGGTATAGACCGCGTCTTTGATACCGTTCACGACCTCGCTAACCGTTACGTCCAACCCGAAGCGCTGGTGTACCAGGCGCGCCGACTCGGGCAAAGTCATCTCAAAAAATTGCTCCCCAAGATTTTTATCGACCTCTATCCCCAAGGTCGTCAAGTATTTTCCGGCTGCCTCCCGCCACAGCGGCATAGTGTCGAGCAGCGTCCCGTCACAATCGAAAATCGCGCCTTTAATCATGCCCTCAGGATACCCTCCCAACTTCCCTCGCGGCGCGCATCCTTTCCGGCCTGCACCACCAAACCGTGAAATACCGCCAGTTCCTCCACCATAAATCCCTCCGAGCGCCACGCTGCGTCGCAGGCCTGACGCGCTTGTCGATAGGTCTGAAACTCTCCCAAACCAGCTGCCGCCAGCAATCGGCGCGCATAGGCATCAAAAATAAAAACCGGGCGGTCATAGGCATAAAGTAGTATGTCGTCGGCCGTTTCCTCACCCGCTCCCGGGACTTGCAAAAGGGAGTTGCGCAGCGTTGGGGTGTCAATCTCACCGGCCCGGGCATCAGTTTTTATGTACCATTCGGTCAAGTTTTTCAGGTATCTCGCTTTCGCGCGCATGAAGCCGCTGGGTCGAATGAGTGTCTCCAGTTCGTCCGGTTTCACCCCCGCCAGCCGCATGGGGTCAAGCAGTCCTTTCTTCCGCAGGTTCTCGAGGGACTTTTCCACGCTGGTCCAGGTCGTGTTTTGGGTAAGGACGCTGCCCACCAGGATCTCGAACTTTGTTTCCGCCGGCCACCACTTTCCCGCATCTCTCACATTGCGTTGCAAAATCTCGAATAGCTCGCGAAAACCTGAAACCCGCCCTACCGCGCTTGTCATGAAGAACCGCCCGGAGAGACTATTGACCCGAAATCTGCAAGTCTCGTGACGAGACCATCAGCAGTCTGCCGCTGGTGAATGAAACGGTGGCGAACTGTCCGGTGATTTCGTTGGAAACCCCGCGTGTTGAGCCGCGAACCAGAGTAAAGTCCTCGACCAGGTAGCGAGTCCCCGTCAGGGTGAGGCCGCGAACGTCGCCGTCAAAAGGAATCAAGCCGAAATAGTGGTAGTCGTTGCGGGGCACTGTATGGGTTCCCGGACCCACCAGGGACACCATGTTGTAGCCGTCTATCCAGCGCAGCCGGGCGGGAGTGTGGGTGAATTTCGCCAAAATGCCGAGGTTTCCCAAGGTGTGGTCCAAGCGTCCCCCCAAACCGCCAATGACATCTATGTGTCGGTAGCCGCGAGAATACGCCAGATCGACCGCCGCTTCAGAATCCGTTACTTCCTTGGCCGCAGGCAGAATTATCACTTCCACCTCATCGCCGGGTACAGCGCCGCTGGGAGCTTCGAGGGGTGTAGCCGCCAAAGCCTCGGGAGAGCGGGTGCGCCCGTCTGCGAACTCAGCCTGACCTGCCGGACGCGGCGAAGAATCGAAGTCGCCGATGTAGACGTCGGGGACAATCCCCAAATCCCGCGCTACGTCCTGACCTGAATCCCCACAAATCACCAGCTCGTAGACCGAGAAATCCCAGTCGTCAGCGCACAGCGCACGCAGACCTTGCACCCCGCCGACCACCACCAGGCAGCACGAATCAGCTGACACGGCGCCATTTTTCGCCGAATCGTCGTGGTTTTCGCACATCTTGGTCATGGAGTCATTCTAATCTGGCTCCCACGAAGCCCGGAAAATATGACAGATGTCACCCATTTTTTGTGATTGCGCACACTACCGGCCCAAACGTCGGGGCGCAAGACTTAGATACATGAACACAACCACTACAGCTGCCCTGCAGCTCACTCATTTGCATAAGCACTTTGGGAAAGTCCACGCGGTGGACGGCATCGAACTTAATGTACCGACTGGTACAGTTATGGCCCTACTGGGGCCGAACGGCGCGGGGAAAACCACCACCCTGGATATGGTTCTGGGGCTGAGCGCACCGACCTCCGGAGAAGTAAAGGTTTTGGGCGTAAGCCCAAAAACCGCGATTTCCCGCGGTCAGATTGCAGCCGTCCTGCAAACTGGGGGCCTGCTCAAAGATATGTATGTCTCCGAAGTCGTCCGCTGGATTGCCGCAGCTTACGGCCGGGATGTTGATACACCGGAGAACCGCGAGCGGGTGATACGCGCGGCAAACCTGGAGCCGATTCGCAAACGTAAGATTGGGAAATGCTCCGGCGGGGAACAACAGCGGATTAAATTCGCGCTGGCCCTGTTGCCTAACCCGGATTTATTGATTCTCGACGAACCGACCGCGGGGATGGACGCCAATGCGCGCCGCGACTTTTGGGAAGTGATGCACCGTCAGGCGCAAAACGGCAAGACCATCGTCTTTGCCACCCACTACCTGCAGGAGGCCGCGGATTATGCTGATCGCATCGTGGTGATGAATCACGGAAAAATTATCGCGGATGCCAGCCCAGCAGAAATTACCGCCCAGCGAACGCGCCACGTGTCCTTCCAGGTTGACCCCTCGCACCTCAACGCGCTCACCGCTCAGATACAGGAACACTGGCCCCAGGAATCTGTGGAAATCAAAGACAACAGAATGTACCTTTCGGTACAAAAATCGGATGATTTCGCACGTTTCATTCTTTCTCAACCCGGTGTGAGCCACTTGGAAATCATCCCTCCCTCCATGGAGGACACTTTCTTTACCCTGACCAGCAACTAAGGAAACCTCATCATGAACACGAAAATATTTGCTCTGGACTTAAAGCGAATCATGCGCTCACCGGAAGTACCCATGTTTGTCATTGGACTGCCGGTAGTGATTTACCTGATTTTTGGGGTCGCTGCGACCTACGCCAAGGAAATGGTCGCCGACACGACTGCCAATTGGGCCTGGGTCATTATGGTCAATATCGCCGCCTACGGAGCCATTATCTCCACCGCTAGTTTCGCCGCTGGCACCTCCGTGGAAAAGATCCAAGGCTGGGGACGCCAAATCGCGTTGACTCCCCTGAGTAACGGGAGGTACCTGAGTACCAAAATCGCCTTGGGAGCGCTGCTGGCAGCTTTGCCGGTAACGGTCATCTTCTTGCTGGGTGGCCTGACTCAAGCCAAGGCTGAGCCCTCTGCTTGGGTTATCTCTGTCTTGGTGATTCTGGGTGGGTCGCTCACTTTCTCCCTCTACGGTCTGGCTTTCGGGCTGCTGCTGCATTCTGATACGGCCGTCTCTATTGCCTTGGGTCTGACCACCCTATTTGGTTTCGGCGCGAATCTGTTTATGCCCCTGGGCGGTTGGCTGCTGGATTTCGCGAAATTCATGCCGGGCTACGGTTACGGAATCCTCGCCAGATACGCCGCCACTAACGGAAATCAGATTACGATGGACGGAAAGCTATACACCGAAAACCTAGGAATTGGCATTGTGAACTTTGTAGTGTGGATCTTGATTTTTGCCCTCCTGGCACTGTGGGGCTATCAACGTTCACGGAGGCACGCATGAACCCGAAATCTTCCCACGACCTCACGGCAGAAAGCCGCGGTCTCACCAGTTCGCCTTCGAAGTCCTACATTTTCGCGGGCACCTTCATGAGCCTCGTGTGGCTGGGGTTCCTGTACTTTCCGATTAGTCGGGCCCTGACCTTACCCCTGGGACCGAAGATAATTTCCCTGATATTGACCGCCACATTCGCACTGGCTTACGTGACTGCTTTTTCACTCTCGTGGCGCAAACCAATCATGGGAGAACGTAACTTCCGCTACTTCGACGGTCGACACCGCCTACGCAAGAGCGACGCCGTAGCCTTTGCGGTACTTGTGCTGACTACATTACTACAGGTGGCAGTATTGGGACCGCTGAACTCCTTGGCTTTCCTGCCGTTTATCGCTGCTGCCGCGCCTTTCACCCTGCCACAAACGGTTGGCTATATTGCCGGAGCCCTGACGGTTTTAACCTCCTTCCTCATTCCCAGTTTTGTACCGAATGGTCAAGAATACTTTGGCCTCGCCATCACCACCTCAGCCGTGTTTATGTTCGTGGCGGGAATAACTTTCTTTATCGGTTCCAGTATTGAAAGCCAGCGCCAAGCCGGCACACAAGCTATTTTGGAAGAACGTGAACGTGTAGCCAGGGACGTACACGATGTCCTGGGTCACACCCTTACGGTCATTGCCCTGAAGTCCGAACTAGCCGGAAAACTGCTGGAACGTGACCCTGGGCGTGCCCATGCAGAACTGCGCGAGATTACCCACTTGGCGCGGGAATCAATCGAGGAGGTTAGACAAACTGTGGCGGGGCTCAAAGTACAGAGTTTGTCCGAGGAAATCACCGCCGCGTCTCAGGCACTAGAGAGTGCCGGTATCGACTTGCGGCGGGAGGGCAGCGCCTGGTCAGACCTCGACTCCATCCCCGCTGCGAACCAAGCAGTTTTCGCTTGGGTGATTAGGGAGGCCACCACCAATATCATCCGTCACACGGCGGCTCGCCGAGCCACTATCAAGTTAGACCGGAGCAGCCTGACTATCACCGATAATGGGGTGGGGATTTCACCAGAGGCCGCCGGACACGGTCTGGAGGGTCTCAAGGCTCGCGTGGAGCAGGTCGGGGGAACCCTCAGTATTGTCGGGAAACGCGGGGTCGCGAGCACAGAGAGCGCTGCTAACGAACGGCGAAACGCCCTTGAGACCGGCACCATAGTGGAGGTAAAGCTGTGATTAGCGTGGTATTGGCCGATGATCAAGCGCTGGTGCGCGGAGCGATTGCGGCACTGCTGGAACTCGAAGGCGACATTGAGGTAGTCGCCCAGGCCAGCAATGGTCGCGAACTCCTCGATGCCGTCCAAACCCACCACCCCCAGGTTGCGGTGGTGGACATCGAGATGCCCGACCTTGACGGAATCGCCGCCACCAAAGCCATCACCGAGACCACCGCCGACACCAAAACGCTGATTTTGACGACTTTTGGGCGTCCCGGATACTTGAAACGTGCGTTGGGCGCCGGCGCCAAAGGCTTTATGGTCAAGGAAACTCCCGCCGAAGAACTCGCCGCCGCGGTACGAACTATCGCCGCCGGTGGCACGGCTGTGGACCAAAAACTGGCCACCGAATCCCTTTTCGAGGGCGATAATCCCCTGACTGAACGCGAGATGGAAGTCCTGAAAATCGCCGAACAGGGCTTGAAAGTCCAAGAGATCGCGGCTCGGGTGTACCTCTCACCCGGTACGGTACGCAACTACCTCTCGAGTGCGATTAGCAAAACTCACGCGGACACCTCGGCGGGCGCGGCTAGAAAAGCCCGTGAACTCGGATGGCTCTAAACACACCGCCTATGCGTCCGAGCTTCCAGAATAGCTATCTTAGGTTAGGCTTACCTATCTTTATAGTGGTATGCTGGGAGTATGACTGATGACTGCAATCTCCCACAAAGCGCCCGCGCAACTAAAATCGCAGCCGGATATTGGGTACTAGCGCGTGCCGGAAAACGGGTGCTGCGGACAATGTAGACTGAGGGCATGCCGCAGCGCCGTGAATACTGGGACTCCCGTCCTCTGTCCACTCCCTTGGGTTGGATGTATCTGGCGGCCAGCGAGCAGGGGTTGACGCGGTGTGTGTTAGGTGAAAATCCGACTAAAACGCACGCTCCAGGCGATAGTCTCCATACAAATACCGCACATCAGGCGCCTGAACTTAACGGACGCATCGCGACTGAATGCCCTATTCCCGGGATGCCAACTGCTGCTCGCAATCTTTGCAATCTGACAAGAAGCCAGCTTGAGGAATACTTTGCCGGCACCCGCCGCAGCTTCAGGATTCCGCTCGACCTGTCCGGCAGTGAGTTTCGCCGTCGTATCTGGCAGACCTGCGCCGCTATTTCCTACGGTCAAACCCGCACCTATTCTCAGTTGGCGGTGGAGGCTGGCAGTCCTGGCGCGGCGCGTGCTGTAGGCCAGGCTATGCATAGCAACCCAGTGGTAATCATCGTACCGTGCCACCGAGTCGTGGCGGCTCGTGGTCTGGGAGGATACGGGCCCGGTATTGAGATTAAACAATGGCTTTTGGACTGGGAGAGACAGCACGGACGCTAAAAACCTTGGCGGTTTCCCAGATGACCACTTCCGCAGAGGTCTCGGCACGCCGGCGGGCGCAGCCCGAAAAGCCCGTGAACTCGGATGGCTCTAAACCCACCGCCTGTGCGTCGAAGCACCCAGACTATCTAGGATAGGTAAGGCTTACCTAATCTTATTCTGATAGACTGGGAACATGAATGATGACTGCGATCTCCCACAAAGCGCCCGCGCAACTAAAATCGCAGCCGGATATTGGGTACTAGCGCGTGCCGGAAAACGGGTGCTGCGTCCCGGAGGACTCAAACTTACCAACCGGATGCTCCAAGCAGCTGATATAACAGGAAAGAGAGTTGTAGAGTTTGCGCCCGGATTAGGCAAAACAGCCAAAATTATTATTGATGCGCCGGTCGAGTCCTATACAGGGGTAGATCAAGACCCGGACGCAGCCCAGCGGGTGCGAAACATCGTTGCAGACAGCGGCGGCAGAGTGGTGCAAGCAGACGCCCAGGACACCGGTTTAGAGTCACAATCAGCTCAGGTAGTGGTGGGTGAGGCAATGCTCACCATGCAAAGCGAGAAAAACAAAGAAAGAATTGTTTCAGAAGCATACCGGATACTAGAACCAGGTGGATGCTACGCGATTCACGAACTCGGGTTAACTCCTAACGATGTAGACATGCAGCTAGCTGATGAGTTGCGCAAGCGTCTTGCGCAAGTTATTCGCGCGAACGCTCGTCCCCTCACCGAAAATGAATGGCGCAAGGTACTGGAAAATGCTGGTTTTATTATTGAATGGGTCGGTTTTGAACCCATGGCTTCGCTGTCACCACGGCGTAATCTAGCTGATGAAGGTCTCAAGGGAGTGTTGCGGATACTCGGTAATGTTCTACGCGATCGAGAGTTACGGGCGAGGATTTTAGAAATGCGCGCCACGTTTAAGCACTACCGTAAGAATCTGACCGGAATAGCTATAACAGCGCGTAAACCCAGTAAATAGAGATAAATGTCAGAGGAGATTCAACATGGATTCAAAAGAAGAATCAGTTACTACTGGTCTAGGATATATAGATAATCTTGCGGAACAAATTGAGCACTCCCCGAACTCTACCGTTTCTAAAACCCTGATGCGTGCAGAAGGGGTCAATGTTGTGCTATTTTCCTTCGACAACGGCGAAGAACTATCAGAGCACACCGCTGCTATGCCGGTGATCGTGCAAACCCTGGAAGGGGAAATTGAAATCACCGCCGACGGCAAAACTGTGAAACTGCTTCCCGGCGGAATGGTGCATTTTTCTACCCGCTTACCACACGCTGTTAAAGCCTTGACTCCCGCAAAAATGGTTCTCTATATGCTTAGCGAGCAGGGTAAATAGCACCCTTTAGGTATCCGACGATACGAAGGCACTAAAATCAAGAAACTACAGCGTCACTATTGCGCCGTTTGCTTTTGATCCGCGGCACGAGTGGCGGTGAACAGCGAATTGCGCAGTTCCTCCATCGCGTTATTGACCCCACCGGGGTTGGACGGCAGCATCAGCGTCTGAGTGTTAGAGGCTTTCGCGACTTCCTGCAACGTATCGAAATACTGGGTCAGCAGCAGCATCTCTTGGGCTTCTGAACCAATCCCGGCATCACGCAGCGCCTCATACTGGCTGACCAGGCCGTCCACGATAGCCTTGCGCTGAGCGGCGATACCTTCACCTTGCAGGCGCTTGTATTCCGCATCGGCCTCAGCCTGTTTCACAATCTTGATTTTCTCGGCCTCAGCCAGGCTCACCGCTGCCTCGCGTTCCCGCTGGGCGGCGTTGATAGAGTTCATCGACGCCCGCACCGTCGGATCCGGGTTGATATCTGTCACCAGGGTGTTGATGATGGCGAAACCGTAAGCGTTCATGGCCGCGGCCAGAGTCGTTTCAACATCTTGGGCGATTTGGTCTTTCGAAGAGAACGCCTCATCCAAGTCCAGTTTGGCCAGGGAGGTACGCACCCGGTCGTAAACGTAGGACTGAATCTGACGTTCTGGATTGGCCAAGCGATAATACGAATCAACCACGTTTTGAACCTGGTACTGCACCGAAACCGGAATGGTCACGAACACGTTGTCTTTCGTTTTGGTTTCCACTACAGAATCCAGCTGCATGATACGCAGCGGAACCTTTTTCGCAATCTGGTCCACGAACGGAATCTTTACCCGCAGACCGGGCAGAGCGACCTTGTGAAACTTACCGAAACGCTCAATCACGTAGTTGGTCTGTTGCTTCACCACGAAGAACATTCCGCCCGCGATGAGCAACACTAGGATAATGAGGGCGATAATTGACATCCCAAAAAGACCCCCGACAAAAGCCAAAAATGCTTCCATTTTTAAACCCTTTCAATCAACAAAAACCTAACCTTACAACCAACTTTAGCGTCTCACTTGCGTGATGGAAACTCGAAAATCCTGGTACCGACCCAGAATTGGACAAACATCATCAACACCATCAAACCAATCGTGGCAGCGAATGCCCAGGGTCCCAAAAAGAGGGTCGTGGCGTAGGTAATTCCGCCGTACGCAACCAGAGCGGCAGCCGCGAGGGTGTCAGCCACGTTCAGAGCTGCGGAGACTTCGCCGTGGCGTTGGGGCGGGGTCAGGGAGAGGGCGTGGACGGTGGCCAGCGGAAAGATGAGGCCTTGACCCGAACCGGCGATGGCCCATCCCACCAGCACAAACCAGGGGCTGAAACCGGGCACAACTGCCAGGAGTACCACCAGGGTGCCCGAAATCTGGATGATAGGACCGATGATAATCAACCAGCGGCGGTGCGCCGGATTCACAATCCGGCCCTGAATCCACGAGCTGAAGGCCCAGGTCATGGACGAAACCGTCATGGACAGGCCGGCCATGGTGGGACCCCAACCGTGAATTTCTTTCAGCAGCAGGGGTAAGTAAAGGTCTACGGTGACAAAAGTGCCGTTCAACAGTCCGCGCATCGCCACGGTGGCGGGGACGCCACGCACCGCTAGGAAAGTGCCGGGAGGAAGGATAGGACGGGCCGCAAAGAACAGCGCCAAGGTCAGGACTAAGGCAGCAATAATGAGTACCTGAGAGACAGTTTCACGTTCCACCCCGGAGATGACTTGCAGGGCGCCAATCAAGATGCCGCTAAAGATCGAACCCCAAAGCAGGCGGGGCGAGGGACGGAACGGCACCGGGTCATGCAGCGGAGGAAATTGGCGAAATTTGGGCCACACTACCGGAAAAAACACCAGAAATAGGATTGGGCAAATTCCGAAAACGAAACGCCAATGCACATAGTCCACCAGGAATCCTGCCACCAGCGGGCCGACCAGGGAAGGCACCACCCAGGCGATAGCAAAGACCGCAAAAAAAGCCGGCTGCTTGTGCGGTAAGACGTAGGAGCCCACCATCACGTAGAGGGGCACAATCAGCAAACCGCCGCCCAGACCCTGAATCGCGCGCCCCACCACGACAAACCAAATGTTGGGGGCGAAACTCGCCACCAGCAGTCCCCCGGTGAAAGCCACTATGCCCGTGTAAATTACCGGTTTCGGGCCTTTAGTATCGACCCAAGCCCCAGCTAGGGCGGTGGTAATCAACTGGGTGGACATGGAGATTCCGGCCGCCAGCGCGAACAGATTTTTGCCGTCCAGGCGGTCCACGATGAAGGGCATGGCTGTGTTTACCGCGATAGCTTCAAAAGCAACCAAGGTAATCATCCCAGTAGCGATGATTTTAAACCAGGCCGCTAGGTAACCGCTGAGATAGTTATTTCCCTTGTCCTCAGCTGACTTCTGGTTGCGTCCCGATGCTTCTACGCTGTCCACGGATTTACTCACTCCCTCATCACTCAAAAAATCTCCCTGCCGGAACCCTAGGTTAAGGCTCCGGCAGGGAGTTGGCAAAAATTATTCGGTCTCCCCAGATTACAAATCAGAAGCCTTCAAGTAAGGCTGGTAGCGGTGGCATTGCACCGGAATCTGCCAGGACAAACGGTCCTCTTGCAGTTCTTGCAGCACAAGCTGAAGCGCCACATCACTATAGGTCATGTTTTGGTGTCGATGCGCATCCGCCGGACACACGTCTTGGAGTACCACGTTATTGACGTTGCTGCCTTCCAGGAATTCGCTGGTGTAGGGGGTGACGACCGTGTCTAACTTGGTGGTAATCACGGTGTAGTCGATGTTCGGGTAAACTTCAATACCATCGTTGAGCTGGTTAAAGAACTCCGAACCAACCAGCTGCTGCATTAAACCGGTCTGGTTGGAACTGTGGAACACTTTGTCGTCAAGGGTCGGAATTTCCTGGCGCAGCCAGTTAACTAGGTTCAGCATTCCTCCCAAGGTCGTGCCGTGGTTGTTCGGGGTCAGGCCAATGAGCTGGTCGACTTTCTGGTCCCCGCCGTACCACTTGATGTACGCCCGCGGCAGCGCTCCACCGCCTTGGGAATGACCCACCAAGTCAACCTTTGTGGCGCCGGTAGCCGCCAAGACCCGATCCACAAAACCGGCCATAAACGCTGCGCTTTGCTTGATGTCGCCGCTGAAGGCTTTTGAATCGTTGATGACGGTTTCGCCCTTAGCGTTCTTTGAGGTCGCAGGGTTGTAGTTAAACGTAAATACGCAGTAACCTGCCTGTTTCAAGCGTGGAGACATATAGGACCAGGCTCCGAAAGCATCATTGCTGGTACCCGGAATTAAGATGACCGGTTCCGTGCCCGGGGCCGGCCGGCAGTTGAAATCATTAGCGCCCAAAGGTGTCATCCCCGGATGCAAAGCGGCCTGGCTCAAACCCACCATTGCCGTGTGGTAATCAGGGCCATATCCATTGGCGGGGATTCCTCCCGGGGAACTTGGGGCTTCAATGCCACCAATATTGTCAATAGTGGGATCCGCAGGAGCCGGAAGAGCCAGAGCCGCATTGGCGCTCAGACCCAACCCTAGAAATGCTGCCCCAGCTGCCGCCGCGATACGAGTTAGCTTCTTCAACTCAGTCTCCTTCTTGGTTTGGATTGTCACAAGTTTCCAGGGGCTGTTTTTCGTGCTGAGGCTGTTGTCTGCCACGCCTACTCCGTCAGTTCCTTGAATAAATCCTAAAAGGATTCTGAAAGAAAAACAACTGTTTGTCCCTGACAAACAGGTGCTGTTTTTCCTAGTCAGGTCCGTTTCAAAAGCACGGCGTGGAGGTTTTACACCGCCTCGCGCCTCACGCACTCACTTTCCGCCGTCGTGGGTGGGTTTCCAGTGAGAACCGACCGTCCGGGTGTCCCCCGTGACAATGGTCAGGTCGTTGCGAATGTTAGAACCGGTTAGCATACCGCGGGCAACCGGGATGAGTTTATGCGCCACCGCAATCCGCACCAGGGGCACAATTAACTCTGCCGCGTGAAGGGGGACTCGTCCGATATACGTTTTCTTGTCGAGATAGGCGCCCAAGCCACCGTCGTCCTCCCGCATCCACAGAGCCACCGGCACCGTCTTGCCAGTGGAAATATAGGGATGGAGCGGAGCAATGTGATCATCGTAATCCTCCAAAGGGATTTCTTCCCCAGGAGGCAAAATTGTAAAGGCTTTTCTCGGGAACAAATTGACCGGACCCACCCCGCCGACAGGGGGTAAACTCAAGGTCACGCGGTTTGCCAACCTAGATTTGGTGCGTTGCGCCCACAGGTGGCAAGGCACTACTAGATTGAGTTCTTGGGCATCCAAACCATTGAGTTCCACCACATATTTGCCGGCGGTAGCGTGATCCAAATAGCCCACGAAGTGGCCTTGCACCCACACGCAAACCGCCGCGTAATCATCAGGATTGTTGCGGTCACGCACCAGGTAAGCCCAGTCATCTATTTCCGCGCCATGAATATCGTCCACGTTGTGCCCGGCAAACAGCGCCGCAAAATCATCTTGTAGCTCGAGCGAATCCTCAACGGTAGCAAACGTAGAAGGCGCTTCCCACCCGGCAAAACTTTTAAGGTAGGGGCGAACCGGACCGCTGGTATCGGGTCTACCCTTAGAAAACAACCCCACGCCGTTCCCCTTTCACGAGTTTTACCTGCACTCTTTACATTCTCAGGCGACAAAACTATTTTCAAGCATAGCCAAAATCGTTGACCGATAAGTCCGGTTGGTCGCTTTCCAACGGTTTTTTTGAGAATTCAACAGGGAAATCGCCAGCCTCGTGGTGCACTCAGTCAACTTCCTGACAGTTTTTCGGTGCCGGCGGATAGGGTCCCAAATCACCGTCACTGAGGTTATCCATAGCGAGCGCACCCTGGAACTGTTCCCCCAACAGGACGTTAATCTCTGAGCCGCGATTCAAATCAATCCTGACGTCAGCTTCCGGCAGGGCACGCGCCAACGAAAATGCTTTCGCCACATTTTTCTTGCTGGTGTTAATGCGAGCTGCCCCGGCGTAGGAATCGGGCGAATTCCCCACCACGTTCACCTTGACGCCAAAACCTTTCAGTCGCTGTGCCGTTTGCGTGGCCAGACCGTTTTGGGAAGATCCGTTGAATATGTTTACCGTCACTCCCTGTAAGGAAACCGGTTTTCCCTTCGGAGCGCATGGCGGCACTTTCGCCTTTGCCTCCTCGGACAAAACAAAAGAATTACCGAAAGGCAGAGAAACCAAACCCATAGCAAAAGGCAGGGAAACCACCAAAACCGCAGCCATCGCTAGCACAATCCAGCCGAAAATCACGGTTTGGCGAGCCAGGGTGCGTCGTCTCCGTTTGGCGCGTATCTCCTGGGAATCACCCTGTCCGAGCAGGTCCTTTGCTTCAATTCTGGGCATCTTTTTGGCCTTGCGTGGCTCGGAGTTCTTGATCCGCGTGACGCTTAGCGTAGGCTTCGGAATGCAATTCCGTTCCGGCCGGGGCAGAAGCCGGGGAGGCCTGCTCGAGTTTGGTGCCACGAACGTTAGAAATCGCCCGCATGACGTGGTACATGATGATGGCGCCGAAGGAACCCATCGCGATACCCTCGAATTTCACGTCGCCGATGACCAAGGTGTAGTTCGCGATAGCCATCACCATCGCCACCGCGGCCGTATTCAGGTTCACCGGGTCAGCGAAATCCACCTGGTTCTGGACCCAGATACGCACTCCGAGCATCCCAATCATGCCGTACAGAATCGTCGCGGCTCCACCCAGAACCCCCGGCGGAATGGTGGCGATAATCTCACCGAACTTGGGCAACAGGGACAGGGCCAGAGCCCCGATAGCGGCAATGATGTAAGCCACGGTGGAGTAAACCCGAGTCGCGGCCATCACGCCGATGTTTTCGGCATAGGTGGTTGTACCAGAACCGCCGCCGCTGCCGGCAATCATGGTGGACAAACCGTCCGCAATCAAAGCCCGACCCGTCAGGTCATCGAGATTCTGACCGGTCATGGCGGACACGGACTTTACGTGTCCCACGTTTTCGGCGATGAGAACCAACACTACCGGAAGGAACAAGCCCAACAGGGCGGGGCTAAACGCCGGAGCGTGGAAAGTCGGTAGGCCCACCCAGTCGGCTTTGCTGATAGCTTCAAAGTTCACTTCGTGGCGAATCACCGCGGTCGCATAGCCGATAAGCACCCCGATGAGAATCGATAAACGTCCGATGATGCCCTTGAACAGTACGGTAATCAGCAGGACGGACACGATGGTCACGGTGGCCGTCACGGGAGCCTGCTGGACGTTATTCCATGCCGAAGGAGCCAGGTTGAAACCAATGAGGGAAACGATAGCCCCCGTCACAATCGGTGGCATAATCCGGTCAATCCAGGCCGCACCAGCGAAGTGAACTAACACACCGACCAACAGCAGCAAGGCGCCGGCGGAAATCACCCCACCTTGTGCCAGAGCCATCTTGTCAGAGTCGATGGGAGCTCCGCCCCCGGAAACGTAACCGGTGACCGCACCGATGGGCGCAATCAACGCAAAAGATGAACCCAAATACGAAGGCAAGCGTCCGGAAGTGATGAGAATAAACAGGATGGTGCCCACACCCGTAAAGAACAGGGTGGTTGCGGGAGAAAACCCGGTCAGCAACGGGACCAGGAAGGTCGCGCCGAACATAGCGACAATATGTTGAGCCCCGATACCGATGGTTCGCGGCCAAGTTAGACGCTCGTTGGGCTGTACTACCTCACCGGTAGTAATGTGCTTGCCGTCCCCATGCAATTTCCACTTGAAATTACCGGTTTTCGTTTCTGACATATTTCGTCCTTCCTTGCAGACTCCCGAATTTGTCCCTCCCATCCTAATACGGCCTCCGTCGCGCAAAAAAACGCCTGTTGCGCTAGGCTAAACACGTGAGCGATGCCTATGTTTCGGATTTTCCCGGCCTGGAAAAGGTCAATCCACAAGAGGTTTTTTCTCGCCCCGGGTACACTGACTCCACACAAAAAATCCCCGGCATCGTCGTTACGTTGTTCGTGATTACTCTGGTCAGTTTCGTGGTGCCGATGTTTTTTTCGATAGCTGCCATCGTCGTGGCAGTGCTGGCGGGCGGGATGCTGCGGGCGCGCGCTCTCTCTTGCGAACGCCAACCCGGAGACGGGCTGCTGCGAGCCACTTTCGGCCTGTCTTTCCTGTCTATAGGCTGGGGCACAGTGTGGTTCCTGGCTTGGGTAATCACCAAAGTGACTGTGACAGTCGTCCCGTTTTAGCCTCTGTTAGCTACAGTGTCCCGTTTTCGATGCAGGGGAATCCCTAATCCAAGTCGACTAGTTATTCATCGATAGGCTCATCGGGAATCTCAGAAGAGAGCAGACGGCGCACCTGGAACTTTTGAATCCAGGTGGTCCACAAAATCCCGCAAGTCGTAGTGACGACAAAAGCAATAATAGCCAGCCAGGGCTGTCCCACCATTGAGCGCGCCACAATAATGGCAGACAGCAAACCAATGGGCATAAAAGACCCCAACCAAATGACCTTGTACCCGGTCGGATCATAGAAACGTCCCGAACCGATACGGCTGGCAAAAGCGTAGGTGAAGAGCAACACAATCGCCATCAACACGGTAAAGGCAATCAAGGAAAGGAAGGCGTTCAAAGCGGATACAGCCGCCCCGCACACACCGCCGAACAAGGAAATGACCCAGCGAATCCATCGCGGAATCGCGACGATACGGGCCAGGACCTGACGGGCATGTTCGGGATCGCGAATGGACTCCATAATCAGGCTGATTTCGTAGCCGGTGTAATACGACGGGTGTTCGCGAGCAATGTAAGGAATTTCGTAGCGGGCATCCACCTCGGGTACTTCACCCACAGCCAAACCTACGGCTCGCATCTGCAGTCCGTCAGAGTCTTCGATTTCTTTGGGACTCAGAATTGTCGCCGCAGCCATATTTGACACGGGCTGACCCAACAGTTCCTTTAGGGATGGGCCCGTATTCGGATCTCCGGGAAGGGTGAGGCTCCCCCGTATACCTTCGGATTTGTTTTCCCCCCGGCTGGCATCACGCTTTTTGCGCCGAGAGGCACGACCGACCACGGCAGACTGGTCGGACCCCAAAGTCGGCATGTTAAAGGGCACCCGTGTGCGGATGTCTTGCAAATCAGGATGCTGTTCCTCCGTGAGTTGTGCCACCTGGCGAGGATCCATGGGCTGGGGTTCGTACCGGGCAGCAGGCGCTCCCATCGGGGGATATCCGGCGGGCTGCTGGGGTGGGGTTCCCGGCTGACGGGGGACACTCGGCTGGTTTTGCGCAGGGTATCCTGAATAATCTGGATACCCTGCAGGATTGGAAACAGGCATCTGACCGCCGGAGAAAGGCGGCTGAGTTATGTTGGGATTCCCATAGCCGTAATCAGCATATGCATTCGGATTCGGGGACTGGGTGTTTGGGTTGTACGCCGGCATTCCCATTGGTGCAGCTGGTGGCATTCCCATCACGCCGTCCATGCCGCTATATTCCCCACGGAGAGGCACCGACCCGTTGTTGTATGGTGCGGCTGCGTTGAGAGGCACCGCACCTCCCATCTCCCCATCTAAGGAAACTAAATTACCGTTACGGGGCGCACCACCGTAGTTTTGGGGAGGAACAGCTTCCGGGTTCAAAGGAACCGCTGCCTGATTAAGTGGAACCGCTCCAGAGGGGGTACCGCCCAAGGAAACCAGGTTCGGGTTGGCATTTGCAGGTTTAGGCGCAGGTCTGCCCCCCTGACCGTTGCCGGGCACATTTACGCCAGTCATAAACCTGTAATCCTCCTCGAACATACATATACCTGGACACCATTGTACAAGGTTGAAACAGGTGGGGGCGCATGATTCTGTAAAGAAGAATTAAACTTTCCCCGTATTTTCAAACAAGCTCCCGCTTAGGGCTGCGAGCTGGCTCCTCAGCGAACCAACCGACCTAGATAAATCGCAAGTGAGTTCAACTTTTCCCCACCAACTCCCCAAGAAATGATTGGCACCCTGCGTCCTCCTCACCGTGCCAACCACTCCCGACAAACCCTAAAATTTGCCGAACTGACATAGTTTAGGTATCTTTTTATGGCGTTGTTTTTGTGAACAACCGCACACGCGCGAGTGGCGGAATTGGTAGACGCGCACGGTTCAGGTCCGTGTCCCAGTGATGGGGTAGGGGTTCAACTCCCCTTTCGCGCACGTTTACGGGGTTTCCCGGTTTGGTACAGCACCCGGTTTCACGGTCTGTTCTGCCGGTTTTTTCTTATTTTCTCGAATCTTTACTATCCTTTCATTGTTAACATGAACTCGAGGGAAAGGGACATCATGAACAAATTTTTGACTCGTGCCGCCGCAGTTTTGGGCGCTGGCGCTCTGGCTATTTCTTTGACTGCTTGCGGCGGAGGCGGCACCGGTGACGCAAATGTTGTGACCGTTGGCGCTTCTCCCACCCCGCACGCCAAGATTCTGCAGTACCTGCAGGATTCCGGTGCCGCTGAAAAGGCTGGCATCACCATTAAAGTTCAGGAATTTTCTGATTACATCCAACCCAACGAGGCTTTGAAGTCTGGGGACATCGATGCCAACTATTACCAAACCGTACCCTATCTCGAGGAACAATCAGCCTCTCGCGGCTACAAATTCACTGCCGGCAAGGGTATTCACCTGGAGCCGATGGGCATTTATTCCAGTAAAATCAAGAGTCTCGATGAGCTCAAAGATGGTGCCAAGATTGCCATCATTAACGACCCGTCGAACCAGGCACGCCAACTCATACTGCTAGAGAACAATGATTTGCTGCAGTTGAAGGGCATGAAAGACATCTCGGTCGTAAACGTTAAGGCTAATCCAGACGCTAATCCGCACGGTTTCCAGTTCACCGAAGTTGATGGAGCCACAGAGCCATCCCTGCTGCCTGACGTGGATATTGCCGTTATCAACGGCAACTATGCTCAAGGTGGGGGCTTGAATCCAGCTGATGCTTTGTCTTTGGAAGACCCGGAAGGTAACCCTGCCGTGAACGTCTTGGTGTGGCGCGCCGATGAAAAGGACAAGCTCGAAGCCATTAAGAAGCTCGATGAGCTGCTGCATTCTGACGTGACCAAGAAATACATTGAGGACACCTGGCCGAATCAGTCGGTCATCCCGGCGTTCTGATTCGAGAGCTAAAACTATTGGCAGTCAAGGCAAAACCTTGACCGCCAATAGTTTTAATGAAATCGCTGTTCAGACCAGCCCGTAGAGACGATCTCCGGCATCACCCAAACCGGGCACAATGTAGGCATCCTCGTTCAGATGGTCATCCACCCCAGCCACAACAACCGTCACTTCCGCCCGGTCCCCCACAGCATCAGTCACGGCCTTAATCCCCTCAGGAGCAGCCAGAATACACGTACAGGTGACATCCCGAGCACCGCGTTCCAACACGTAGTTGATAGCCGCCACCAAGGTCCCGCCCGTCGCCAGCATCGGGTCAACGATAAAGCACTGACGCCCAGACAGGTCGCTGGGCAACCGGTTAGCGTAGGTTTCAATCGCGAGGGTCTGTTCGTCGCGTTTCATTCCCAAAAATCCGACTTCCGCGGTCGGCAACAAGCGAGTCATGCCTTCCAGCATCCCCAAACCGGCCCGCAAAATCGGAATCACGATAGGACGCGGGTCTGCCATAACCTGGCCTTGTGTCTTGGTGATAGGGGTTTCTACGTCAATCGTCTCTACCCGAACATTGCGGGTTGATTCATAGGCCAGCAGGGTCATCAACTCGTCCACGAGCTGGCGAAACATCGGCGACGGCGTGTTCTTGTCGCGCAACAGGGTCAATTTATGGTTAATCAGCGGATGATCCGCAACATATAAGTGCATGGTTTTAACTTACCGCGAAAGCACCCCGCCTCGCGTGAAGTTCACTCGGGTCGGTTAGAGTTACTCTATGGTTTCCTCCGGTATTCCCTCTGTTCCCAATCTTTCCGGCGATTCCTCCGAGAATTCACCAGGCGGGGGCGCGGCTTTCGGTTTGTCCCCGGCAGAAGTGCGGGCGTTGGATACCGCGTTTCATCTTGCTCAGCAGGCGGGACAGGGCGGAGACGTCCCGGTCGGCGCCGTCGTGTTAACCCCGGAGGGGATAGTGGCGGGATTGGGGCTGAACCAGCGCGAGTGTCCGCCTTACGATCCCAGCGCTCATGCGGAAATTGTGGCGCTACGGGAAGCTGCGGGCCGGCTGGAACGTTGGAATCTCAAGGGGTGTACCCTAGTGGTGACGCTGGAGCCTTGCACGATGTGTGCCGGAGCCATCGTGAACGCGCGGATTTCGCGGCTTATTTTTGGCGCTTGGGATGCGAAAGCCGGTGCCTGCGGGTCGGTACGCGATGTGGTGCGCGATAGCCGGCTTAACCATCAGGTAGAGGTCAAAGGCGGGGTAGATGAACCTCGCGTAAAAGCCCTGTTGAGAGAGTTCTTTGGGGAGCGCAGGTAAGCTACAGCACGACCCGGGTCAAACCGTGAGTTTCTCGACTACCTGTCGCAAGGAATCTTCGTCCCCCACATTGCCCGGAAAAATCACGTAAGGAATACCCGCCCCTGGACCGTCTGGGGCACTCCAAAGCGACACCAACCCCTCCAGCATGGGGCCGAGCACCCAGGCGCGACGCATCTCCAGGCCTTTCGCCGCCACATCGGAGGACGTAATGCCCCCTTTCGCGACCACAAACCGCGGTTTGACCATGGCGACAACTCCCTGCACGACGCGCACCACCGCCTGCGAAACCAAGCGGGCAATACGCAGCGAGTCCGCCCGGTCCCGGCCTTTTACCAGGTTGCGGGAGGTGTAAACCACCACTGAACCGCTCTCTAAAGCCTGACAGACTTCACTTACGACCTGCTGAATAAATGCGCCGGGCTGATCCTGGCTAATAACCTCTGCTACCTCGATTTCGACCTGTTTCAGGGGTATACATGACTCTAACCGAGCCAGTTGCCGGGTCGTCAGACCCACGTGGGAACCCACCACGATGAGACCGCCGGGAACGGAGGTCCTGTCGGAATCGGAATCGGGAATCCGCGTCGGAGCAATATCCGGGGTCTGTAGCGGATGGGGAATGTCTTGCCCCAGGCGAGCCCGCACGAAAGCAGGACCGGTGCGATAGATAAATCGTTTCCCCCGTGCTTCGGCCTGAATGACCGCTAGAGCTAAGAGCCGCAGGTCATCCTCGGTGAGGGCATCACAGATGAGCGGTTGGCGGTTTGAGGCGGACAATAGCTTATGCAGCGCCTCCTCCGCTTCCCGGTTACGCAGATCCTGTAAGTTAATCCGGATGACCGCTTCGGCCCGGTATTGTCCCGCAGATTTTTCCTCGACCCACTGCGCCAAATCCGATTGTTCATACCCAAAGGTCGCATCCTTAGCGAACTCGGATTGACCTACCGGAATGAAACCTTGACTCAGCGAACCGGCATAGTGAACGCCGCCGACGGTGACGCGACCAGCCTCAGGAAACGCCGGCACGATAATGACCCCATCAACCGTTTGGCCGCGCTTTTCTAACTCGGCGCCAATCGTATCGGATTCCAGGGGGAAATGTCCGCGCAAGGTGGAATCAGACCGTGAAATAAACGCGACTTCCCGCCCCAGTGCCGCGCCCGCACGAGTCGCGGCGGCTACGATTTCCTGGTTAATCTGCCGAACTGAATCCGGATCCAGAGAGCGGGTATTGGTCACCACGTAAACGGCTGGCGCGGCGGTACCGAGAGCCCAGAGAAAATCCGTCTCTTCCCAGTTCATCAGCACCGGTAAGTCGCAGACTGATTGGGTGCCGGTAGGGTCGTCGTCGAGTACCACAAAGAAGGGGCCGGGATGGTTCGCCCGGGCTTGGCGCACCTGAGCCGCAGTTATGGCGAGAGGCGCCGGCCAGTCTTTCGTCAGCTCCTCCACGTTCACCGGGACTGCCGGCGTCTCGCTAGGTTTAGCCATAAAGCCTCCCAAATTTGCGGTAGAGGTGGGATTTGAACCCACGGTGGGTTGCCCCACACAGCATTTCGAGTGCTGCACCTTCGGCCGCTCGGACACTCTACCTAGTCGCGCTTTTCAGCACGAGCCATGATTTTACCATGAAGCTAAGGGGGAAATCTTCTGGCGGTTCCACGTGTACGCAGCGAGGGCGTAGCCGCGGCCTTCTGCTGGGGTGTTTAATCTTTATTTTTGTTGCAAGCAATGCAGTTATCGGCACTGTTGGCCTTATTTTTACGCTTGAGTTATGCCACCGGGTTGAGCCTGGAAAAACCGAAACCAGCAGGACAGCCCCAATATGCTCTACAATTTTGTTACGGGGATTTCCTGGAAATGACCCATTCGCTACTCAGTCACACGAAAGGCTCGATATGTCAGTCGACCGCGACCTGAATCTTCCCCTGCCCCCGGCTCGCATTCCGGTTCTGGCCATCATTACCGCCGCGATGGAGGATGAAGCGGCGCCCCTGTGGGACCTGGCTAAGGGCGGGGGGAATTTGGTGCGTTTGGGTGCGAAAGGCAGCTTGCAGCTGCTCCAGATTGAGGATGCCACGATTGCCCTGTTGACTACCGGGATTGGGCTGGTCAACGCTGCCAGTTCGCTGGCCACAGCCCTGACCTATGTTTCCCCACGCTACATTTTCAGCTGCGGTTCGGCCGGCGGTTTGGATGCGCGCTCCCAAGTTAGGGACATAGTCGCGGCATCGTCTTGCCTGTTTTCCACCGCCGATGCTCGCGAATTTGGTTACGCCCTGGGTCAGATTCCGGGGATGCCCGAACGTTATTTGGCTGATGGAGACCTGTTGGGTCGTTTTCATGCCTTGCCCGAACAGCTAGCTGGGTCACGCACCCGCAGCGGGGAGTTTCTCTCTGCTGACCAATTCGTGGGCACCGAAACTGCCCTACAGCTGCGGGAACGCTATCCCGAGGCGACCACGGTCGATATGGAGTCAGCGGCTTTGGCCCAAGTTGCTTACGGGGTCGAAGTCCCCTTCCTGGCAATCCGAGGTATCAGTGATTTGTGCGGGCCCGAAGCGGCGGCGGAAAACTACTCCCGAGCCGGGGACGTGGCTCGCCTGAGTTTCCTGGTGGCGCTGTGCCTGTTGGGACTGCGTGAACCTGAGGAAGTCAAGTAGTCTCAGTTTCCCGACACAGCCGGGGAATCCGCTTTAGTGGGAATAGATGCGGCCCCACTCTTCTCTATGATCCAGCATCTTTTGCGCCGCAGCTTGCGCTCCTGTCAAGCTGTGGCTCTGGCCCCAACCACATTGGACTTCATTCGCCGCCGGCACCTCAGTCATGTTAACCACGTCAACTAGGGTTGCTTCCAATATAGACATAAATTCTTCCGGCTGAAGGCCTAAAGTCATCGCATAAAAGCCTGTCTGGCATCCCATCGGCGAAAAATCTAGCAGTTTGTCCGTGTGGTCACGCATGTGTTCCGCCATGCTGTGCTCCAAAGAGTGCACCACCGGCATATCCAGATGCTCCACGTTGGGCTGGGAAAACCGCACATCGTACTTGATGAACTCATCCCCACCAGGCAAGGTTTCTTGGTGCGCCACCCGCACGAACGGGGCCTTTACTTTGGTGTGATCAAGCTGAAAAGATTCCACGTTAGTTTTCTCGATTTCCATAGTCAAAATTCTATAGCTTCCCCGAAATTCTGGCGACACGCCGAAGCTGTCATTTTTCTAAAAATTACTTTTTGCACAAACTGTGGATAACTACACCCGTGTAACTTAGCCCTATTACGTGGGCTGACACAGCTATACACAACCTCGTCCACAGCCGAAATCGGACTTGTCCACAGGCGGCGGGGAGAAAAAACCGACCACTATATGTAGTGGTGGTAGACACACCTGCCCACAAGGTGTAGTGTTTTGAACTCGACAGGACTTTTCAGTGCTGGTAGAATAACAACGTTGTAGTTTTCGCTTCGCGGTCCACGAAATTACCGCGGGAAAACCACACACTGGGAGATATTGCGGAGGAAGCCTAGAGATGAGTATCACTCTTTACACGAAACCTAACTGTGTTCAGTGCAACGCAACGAAGCGCGCTCTGGACAAACAGGGTCTGGACTACGAAACCGTCGACCTGACCGAGGACGTGAACGCTCTCGATCACATCAAGAGCCTGGGATTCCAGCAGGCCCCCGTTGTTTTTGCCGGAGATGATGCCTGGTCCGGGTTCCGCCCCGATAAAATCAAGGCACTCGCAGCCACGGCACTCACCGCTGCCGCTATTTAATCGCGACATCCCGGTTCGCCCGCTGCGCGCCACCGGCTCGGAGTTGAGTGCGTGCCACGCCGCCGCGCCGATGGCGCGACCGACACACCTTGTGAATCCGCTAGAAAAACCGCATTGAAGTAAGGCAAAACCGTGGGGTTATTGGTTTATTTTTCCTCCGCAACTGAAAACACCAAACGATTCGTGGAACGTGTCGGTGTGCCGGCGTTGCGTATCCCGCTGCACCCCGGTTCTGAACCTTTGTTGGTCGATGAGGAATATGTGCTCATGGTGCCCTCATACGGCGGCGGGGACACCAGTAAGGCAGTCCCCAAACAGGTCATCAAATTTTTGAACATAGAACACAACCGCAACTTATGTCGCGGTGTAATTTCCAGCGGCAATATCAATTTCGGCGAGGCCTATTGCATCGCCGGCAAAGTACTTTCTCGCAAACTCAAGGTTCCCTTCCTGTACAAATTTGAACTGTTGGGAACCCCGGAAGATGTAACTGCAGTCAGAAAAGGATTGGAAGAATTTTGGGCGAACCTACACTCTCAACAAGCGGAATCGGACTCCCCGGAGTCACCGGAGTCATGACCGACACTCAGGAAGACGAATTCCTCGACCCCGAGCACGATTACCACTCGCTAAACGCGAAACTGAACCTCTACGGTGAGGACGGAAAAATCCAGTTCGATGCGGACCGGGAGGCTGCTCGCCAGTACTTCTTACAGCACGTGAACAAGAACACGGTGTTTTTTCACGATTTAAAGGAAAAACTCGACTACCTGGTCGAGGAAGGCTACTACGAGGCGGAAACTCTCCAACAGTACAGTTTCGATTTCATCAAGTCCCTGTACGAAAAGGCCTACAGTCACAAGTTCCGTTTCCCGACTTTCCTGGGGGCGTTCAAGTACTACACTTCCTACACGCTAAAGACGTTTGACGGCAAGCGTTACCTGGAACGTTTCGAAGATCGCGTATGCATGGTGGCGTTGTACCTGGCACGCGGCGATGAACAGCTGGCCATGGACATCATGGAAGAAATCATTACGGGACGCTACCAGCCCGCCACCCCCACTTTCCTCAACGCCGGAAAGAAAGCTCGTGGAGAGATGGTTTCGTGCTTCCTGGTGCGCCTGGAGGACAATATGGAGTCCATCGCCCGGGGCATCAACTCCGCACTGCAGCTGTCCAAGCGCGGGGGCGGCGTCGCTTTGCTGCTGACGAATCTGCGCGAGGCGGGCGCACCGATTAAAAAGATTCAAAACCAGTCTTCCGGGGTGGTTCCGGTGATGAAGCTGCTGGAAGATTCTTTTTCGTACGCAAACCAGCTGGGGGCTCGCCAGGGCGCGGGAGCGGTCTACATCAGCGCGTTCCACCCTGACATCATGTCTTTCCTGGACACCAAGCGTGAGAACGCGGACGAAAAGATTCGCATCAAGACCCTGTCTCTGGGGGTCATGGTTCCCGACATTACTTTCGAGCTGGCGCGCAACAAGGAACCGATGTACCTGTTCAGCCCCTACGATGTCGAGCGGGTTTACGGGGTGCCTTTCAGCGATATTTCCGTCACGGAAAAGTACCGGGAGATGGTTGACAACCCCAACATTCGTAAGAAAAAGATTGACGCCCGCAAGTTTTTCCAAACCCTGGCGGAAATCCAGTTCGAGTCCGGCTATCCCTACATCGTTTTCGAAGACACCGTGAACCGGGCAAACCCGATTGACGGACGCATCATCATGTCAAACCTGTGTTCCGAGATTCTCCAGGTATCCGAACCCTCCGTGCTCAATGAGGACCTGTCGTATGCGAAAGTCGGCAAAGATATTTCTTGCAACCTCGGTTCCATGAACATCGCCAAAACCTTGGAATCCCCCGATTTTGCGAAATCCATCAACGTAGCGATTCGCGCTTTGACGGCGGTATCGGATTTGACGAACGTAGAGTGCGTGCCGACTATCCAGCGCGGCAACTCGATGTCTCACGCCATCGGTTTGGGAGCGATGAACTTGCACGGCTGTTTGGCGAAAAACCGGATTTTCTACGGTTCGGACGAAGGTCTGGACTTTACGAATATGTACTTTTACGCCACGGCGTTCTATGCCCTCAAGGCGTCTCACGCTTTGGCAGTAGAGCGCGGCGTGACTTTTGAGGGTTTCGAACGTTCCCAGTACGCCAGTGGAGAATACTTTGAAAAGTATCTTCACGGGGACTGGACCCCAAAGACCGCCAAGGTTCGCGAACTGTTCGAGAAATCCTCGATCCACCTGCCAACCCCGGAAGATTGGCGGGCCCTAGCCGCGGACATCAAGCGCGACGGTATGTACAACCAAAACTTGCAGGCCATTCCGCCCACCGGATCGATTTCTTACATCAATAACTCGACCTCGTCGATTCACCCCATCGCCTCCAAGATTGAAATCCGCAAGGAGGGCAAGATTGGCCGGGTGTACTATCCGGCTCCCTACATGACCAACGACAACCTGGACTACTATCAGGATGCTTACGAAATCGGGTATGAAAAGATTATCGACACCTACGCTGAGGCCACGAAGCACGTGGATCAGGGGCTGAGCCTGACTCTGTTCTTCCCGGACACGATTACGACTCGTGACGTGAATAAAGCCCAGATTTACGCCTGGCGCAAAGGCATCAAGTCGCTGTACTACATCCGTCTGCGCCAAGCTGCCCTGGAAGGCACCGAAGTGCAAGGCTGCGTCAGCTGTATGCTCTAAGTCTTTCGGACTGCTTATATACGGGAAATCCCCGGTTGAGGTGTGAACCGCGTCAACCGGGGATTTCCTTTCTAAGAAACGATTACTTGGGTTGGAGAGCCTCAGAAACCAGGTATTGCAGCAGCACCATCGGGGTGTGCGCCCGCAGGTCGACCTCCCCGCGAGAATTCAAACAACCTGCTGAAAACAGAAAGTTATTAAACACCTCCACAGCTTCACCTACCGCCTCTGGGGTGGCATCTTGTCCCATCTCGTGCAGCAGGTCGACCGCCACCGTCCGGGGGTCGTCTGCCTCTGCCCAGTCGCAATAGGCGAAAGCCTGTGCGAGTGCCCCAATAATGAGACGCAGGAAAAACTCATCTTCATCGCTATCGCTCAAGGCGAAGGCCACCATCGGCAAGATAGGCTGCGGCGAACGCAGCTGACGAATCCCCATCAGCGAAAGCATGACTTGGGGACCGGCTAAGTTAATGAGCTTCGATTTCACCGCCATGAGGAAATAGGCTTGCAAGGAATTGGACAGGGAGATCACAAAGTCATCGGGAAGGTGATTCACGTCCATTGTGGAATCCGGATGGACGGCTTTGATCTGTACCAGATTGTCGTCGCCGTACTGGACAGAGCACGAGGAAACCGCGGAAGGAATATACTGCCCAGCTGCCAAATCGCTACCATCAGAGCAGTCCGCAAGGGGGGTGTGGCTCGGCAGCACAAAGTCCAATAAGTCCGGACCGGGATGCTGCATCAAATCCATGAAGTCCTGCATGTCCAAACCCGCGCAACCATCCCGCAGCTGGGACAAAATCCAAGCTAGCGGTCGGTTTAATGCCCGTTCCGCGACCTCCACCATCGCGGGAGTAATCGGCTGGTTAGACAGCTCAAGCAGATATAAACCCAGCTTGGATCCGGGTTGCAGATGTAGCAACTGGTCTCCCAGCTGCGAAACCGGCAGCTGGGTTGCCAAGCGAATCAAGTCCGAGTCGTCCACTGTTTCTTGCCTTCGAACACTTTTTAGTCTGTTTGTGCATCCTCATCGTTGAGTTAGTTCATTTCTGTTCCTACCCTATCCGCACCGCGGTTTTTTTGTATCCCAAATTGAAACCTGGGTCTCACGGGATAGACTGGGAAAGTCAGTTTCGCGCGATATTTCCTGCTTTGCGCAAACCCAAAAATACTATTGAATTCAAGGAGAAACTCGTGGTCATTGGGATTCCAAAAACCGTGCAAGCCATTAACTGGAATGACATCGAAGATGACAAAGATTTGGAGGTGTGGGATCGTCTGACCGGAAATTTCTGGCTTCCGGAAAAGATTCCGCTCTCTAACGATATTCCCTCATGGAAAACCTTGAACGAAGACGAAAAAAACATGACGAACCGCGTGTTCACCGGTTTGACCCTGCTGGACACCATCCAGGGCACGGTGGGCGCGGTTTCATTGATTCCGGATTCCCGGACTCCCCACGAAGAAGCGGTTTACACCAACATCGCATTTATGGAATCGGTGCACGCCAAGTCCTATTCCTCGGTGTTCTCGACCCTGCTGTCCACCGAGGAAATCAACGAGTCTTTCCGCTGGTCCGAGGAAAACGAATACCTCCAAAAGAAAGCCCATATCGTGCTGGACTACTACCACGGCAATGACCCGGAAAAGCGCAAGGTCGCCTCGACCATGCTGGAATCTTTCCTGTTCTACAGTGGTTTTTACGCTCCGATGTACTGGTCGGCTCACGCGAAACTGACTAACACCGCTGACCTTATCCGCCTCATCATCCGCGATGAGGCAGTTCACGGCTACTACATCGGCTACAAGTATCAACTGGCTATCCGCGAATCCTCCGAGTCCCGGCGCCAAGAGATGAAGGATTACACGTTCTCCTTGCTGATGGACTTGTACGACAACGAAGAGTTGTACACCGAGACCCTCTACGATCCGCTGGGCTTGACGGAAGACGTCAAGAAGTTCCTCAAGTACAACGCGAATAAGGCTTTGATGAACCTGGGTTACGAAGCCCTTTTCACAGCTGACCAGGTTGACGTCAATCCCGCGATTTTGGCAGCTTTGTCGCCCGCAGCTGATGAAAACCACGACTTCTTCTCGGGCTCGGGTTCCTCCTACGCCATTGGCACTGCCGAGGAAACCGAGGACGCCGACTGGGAGTTCTAGGCTTGTTCAAGATTGAATCCAACCGTTAGTCCACGCTACTTCCCGGTTGGGAGTATTCTTGTTAGCTGTAGGCCGTTTCCGTACTGTCGCGGGTACGGTGTGCATTTACTTTGTGAATGTTCTTCTGCGTCTAGCGTTCAAATTTGCTAGAATGCAGTGGTTAATATCAACGTAATCGAGGTGTAATACTTGTCTCGCCAAATTATCTTGTCCCAAGAGGCCGTGGAAGCCGGTCTGTGGTATGTGCTTTCTCTGCGGTATCAGGACGAAATCGACCGCGAGTTGAAGCAGTTTCCAGCCGACATGATTGATTACTGGGCGGCCAAGCTAAAGATTAACTCTCGAATGAAGACTGAGCTGGCTGAGGTTCTGGCCGAGGAATGCGAGGTCGTTAAGACCCAGCAGGCGGCCGACAAGGAACTCGGCGCGGAAAAAGAAAACTACATTTTTCCGTCCATTGATGAGGTCTGGCCGCGTATCGTGCTGGCCAAGAAGCGCGCGCATGACCATCAGGAAACTACCATCCCCGCTGCAGTCTATGAACGGCTACGTACCCAAGACATCACCAGTCGAGGGGTGCGCTCCTCGCAAGGCATGGTGCGCTGGCCGCCGACTTGCCAAACCATCACCAAGCGGTGCGGTGGCTCGTGGAACGAAGCACTGCACAACATGGGACTGATGACCTCCAAACGAGGTCGTTCCCGGGGCTCATTAAAGTTCACCGATGAGATTTACCTGCGCGCCGGTGCCGAGTTTTTGATGCACTGCAATGAAATCGGTAAGGGCGCCACCGTGGCTTACTACTGTCAGTGGGTAGCGCGGGAACGTCGAGCTGGACGCGTCTGGCCCTCCGCCGCGGCGCAGCGTCAGTTGCGCGGCACCTGGAATCATGTCATGGAACTGGCAGACCAAATGGTGAAATCCAAGAGCTTTTCCTGAGTTTTTTCACGTCAGGCGATATCCTGAATGTCGCGAGTCTGATTTTCGATTCCACTGGGAGGAAAAGTGAACACACTTCACGGCGAACGACATCTTTTTCGTCATTTTGGGGGTACTTGCCTGGCGGTTTTCTCGCTGGCAGGTTTGGCTCTCGCCGGTTTTGGTCTGAGCCCGGCTTACGGGCAAGACTCGGATTCCACCCCCGCGGTCCAATCCGAGTTCACCTCTGCGGTCGTAGGGTTTAAACCTGGAATGATTATTTCCGATGAGGTTTTTTACAACCCGAACACTATGGACGCCAACGCTATTCAGCAGTTCTTGAACGCGAAAGGGCGAGCTTGCCAGCCAGGTGTAGACACGATTACCATCCCGGCTCCCCAAGATCAGCCAGATGCTCAGCCCACCACGCAAGAAATCACCATTCCCTGCCTCAAAGACTACGTTTTGGACACCCCGGATCGTCCGGCTGATGCCTATTGCCGTGGCGCCTATCAAGGAGCCGAAGGCGAGAGCGCCGCGCAAATCATCTGGAAAGTCAGCCAGGCTTGCCAGATTAACCCCCAGGTATTACTGGTGACTCTGCAAAAAGAACAGAGCCTGATTACCGCTTCGGATAAGGCTTTGAAACTGTCGCGATACCAGAAGGCTATGGGGTACGGCTGCCCGGATACGGCTCCTTGCGACACCCAGTACTACGGATTCTTTAATCAGGTTTATCAAGCGGCGCACCGTTTCCGCTACTACCAAAAGCATCCGACAAAATTCCGTCATCGTGCCGGGCGAGTCAATGACCTGCTGTATCACCCGTCTCGGAATCAGGATGGCTCCTACAAGTGCGGAACTACTCCAATTTTCATTGAAAACCAAGCGACCGCGGGACTGTACAACTACACGCCTTACACCCCGAATGAGGCAGCCCTGGCCGCCGGAGGTGGCCTGGGAGACAAGTGCTCCAGCTACGGAAATCGCAACTTTTATCGCTTCTTTACGTCCTGGTTTGGTTCTGCCGGTTCGTCTAATGCGGTTCCCTCGCTGCGGATTTCGGGCGCTAGCCGAATTGAGACCGCGGCGGGAATCTCGGCTCGGGCTTTTCCCGGTGGTTCGCAACGGGTTTATTTAGCTCGTTCAGATATGCCCATTGATGCTTTAGCGGGCGGGATTCTGCCTGATGGTCCGGTGTTGCTGGTTCCCATTAACGGCCCCATTCCCTCTGCAGTTACTCGGGAAATCAACCGGCTGAAAGCCACCACGGTGGTGGCTCTAGGTGGGCCGGGAGCAATTCCTGATGCGGTCCTGGCAAACGCGGCGCAAGGACGTCAAACTTCGCGGATCTTCGGTCCTGATCGATACGCCACAGCTATCGCAATCTCGCACCATGCGTTCCCACAGGGCGCCAAGCGGATTTATATTGCCGATGGCGTGGGGGCTAACGGGGCTGGTTCTCCCGATGCGGTCGTTGGGGGAACTCTGAGCGATGGTCCGGTTTTGATAGTCAACCCGCGCAGTCCCGAGACGTGGAAGTACGTTGCTTCTGAAGTTTCTGACTTGCACGTTTCCGAAGTCGTTGGTTTGGGTGGGCCCGGTGTCCTCCCGCAACAAGCTCTAACCACGATTGCGGCTCAATCGGGAGCAAACGTCTCCCGTCTGGCTGGGGCGGACCGTTACGGTACCGCGGCAGCTATCTCAGCTCATGCCTATCCCGCGATAGCGCGGCTAGATGAGACCGGTGCGCCAACCGTGAGCGATTATGTCGCTTACATTGCTCGCGGCGACAACTTTGCGGATGCATTGGTGGCTGGAGCTTTGCGAGACGGTCCGGTGCTGCTGGTGCCTTCCCGTACCAACCAAGCCCCCGCTCCGGTGGCGAACTATCTGAGTGTCCTGCACCCCAACACGATTATTGCTCTCGGCGGTTTAGGAGCAGTGCATCCCGATACGGTTAAAGCAGTAGTAGTTAGTGCCGGATCTGGTTTGCTATAGAAGATTAGCTTGCGTCGGTTAACCTGGTTTACTTATGCAGGCAGGTTCCAAATGCGGTCTGCCCGCGCTTGAGAACTCTGGACCAGCAGCCGGTTCGGTTCGTCAACCCGCTGCACCCAAGCGAGCGCCTGTTCCGGGGTTCTGCCGTGATGCGTGTGGCGAGCGACTAGGCGAGCCTGTGTTACCTCCGGCGACGCCTCCAGGTAAATCAGCAGGTCGATTGCTTCGCGAACCAGGGACCATGCCCCGTCTTGCAGTGCCAGGTAGTTGCCTTCCGTAAGTACCACGCCTTCTCGTTCGACCTTGTAACGTGCCGCGATAGCTTGACCAAGCTGACGGTCGTATCCGGGAGCGTACACCACCGTTTTAGCATCGTGGGCCCGATCCAAAGCCATCAGGTAGCCCACCACGTCGAAAGTGTCCGGACGTCCTTTATAGTCGCTGAGACCCTCGGCTTGGAGGACTTCGTTTGACTTGTGGAAACCATCCATCGGAATGATGCCGGCTAACAGTGACTGTGTACCCAAAACAGTTCCGTCCAGCAACTTCCCCAGCCTGGCTACCGCCTCAGATTTACCCACTCCGGGGGCGCCGGTAAAGCCAACCACGCGCAAGACGTGTCCGTTGTCAGCCAGTTCCTTTAGCTCCGTGGCCAAATCGCTCAGCAGTTCATCAAGGGTACCTGAGAATGTCTGGACCATATTTATCCTCGGTTCGCTTTGGTTGAAATGAGTTCGCTATCTCTCAGTCTAACAGCCCAAGCGCCCCTCCCGGGAGGTAGGTTACGATGGTGAGGTGTCCTCAAGAGTGCCCCAGCGTCCCTCCCGGGAAGCCTACCCGTCCGCGCGCGCTTCCGTACGAGTGAAGCGACGCAAGGGTGGGTTTTTTCGTGCCCTCTTGGTGATTTTGGGTCTAGCCTTGGTCGCACTCGGTTTGGGCGGGGCTTTGGCTGCGGCGGGGATTCATTTTTTTGCCAGTACGGAGCAACCGGCTTCTCCAACGGCAACCCGTCCCGTGGCTCCCGCCCTTGACCTGTCTGGATTCGACCCCGGAAATATCATTTCCGACGCGGTTTTCTACGATTACCAATCCATGAGCCAAGCGGATATAGAGAACTTTATTCGCGACAAGAACGCGGGGTGCGTGAGTCTTTCCACCCCCTGTTTGGCTGACTACACCGAGGACACTATTGACGTTCCCGCTTCGCCGCGCTGTGAAGGCTACCAAGGGGCACCGGGAGAATCCGCGGGAACGATCATCTATAAAACCGCCCAATCGTGCAAGATTAATCCTCAGGTCCTGCTGGTGTTGCTGCAGAAGGAACAGGGTCTGCTCACGGCCTCTGATTACAACTTGTCCCCGAGCCGCTATGAGGTCGCAACGGGGTTTGCTTGCCCTGACGGGGGGAATTGTGACCCGCAATACTTTGGTTTTGGAACCCAGGTTTACTATGCTGCGGCTCAGTTTCAGCGCTATCGGCAAAACCCCGCGCAATTCCCTTTCCGCACCGGGATAGCCAACAATATCCCCTACTCCCCTCAGGACAGCTGCGGTTCGGCTCCAGTGGTTTTGGCTAACCAGGCTACCACGGCGCTTTACAACTACACGCCTTATCAGCCGGATCCTGCTTTGCTGAGCGGGACGCCCGGCGAATGCTCCAGTTACGGAAACGCGAATTTTTACGGGATTTTTAAGGCCTGGTTCGGGGATTCACATCGATAAATATGCTTATCAATGCAGCTAGTAAGCGTTTCTAAGGTTTTTTAACGCGCCCTATTTGGTATGGGCTAACCAAGTAGATTTCCTTATTTGAGCGCCGAGATTTGCTTATTTATCCGTTTGGCAGACACCTTTTCAATCGTGCCGAGTTGCTGGGCAAAGGTCTGTACCCGGTACTCCTCCAGCAGCCAACGTAACTCCTGTAAACGGTGATGGGTCTCGGCGTTAAAGGGGCGTGCCTCCGCCGCCTTCACCGCTGCCTCAAAGGCCGTCGCAGCTTCCGCAAAACGTGCAGCTAACTGGGCGTCACCAGCAGAGTTACGCCGGGCCTTGTCCAATCGTAGGGCATCTGCCCGCAGGTAACGGACCAGCTGAACCTGCCATTTGGCAGGCGTCCTCGCCAAGAAGTCGCCGCCTACCAATTGGTTTACATGGTTTACAATATCTGCTTTTGTGGCGGCGAGGGCAGAGCCGGCGGACCCTCGCAATTGCTGCTCGAGCTCCCCTTGCGCCTGCATCGCGGCAGCAACGGCTTGCAGAATTCTATAGACCTGGTCCTCGTAGCGGTCAATAGCCCATTCTTGCAGTTCAGCCAGGTCCGTATCGTCTGTGAGGGAATGTCCCTCCGCCAGGTATTCCGTCACCAAAGCCCGGCCAGCCGCGCTTTGTGCCGCATCTATCAGGGCTGAAGTGGAGGGATATGGGGACGCGGCCAAAGCCGCCGCTTCCGCTCCTCGCCACCGGGTCGACACTCGTGTCTCCGTGAGGCGAAGGGCTTGACTGAGTTGCTGGGCAAAATCTCTGGGCCGCTCAACTTTAGCTTTTTCGGCTTCCTGTTGGGCCCAGACTTTGCCTTGTTCCTGGGTGGTTTTCACAATCAAGCGGTCACGCAGAGCCTGAAAGTCGTCGCCCAAACCCAGAACTTTTCCACCGCGTCCCACAATCGCGAAGTGATTTCGCTGGCCTTCCTCCAGAGCCGCATGCATGGCGGTTAAGTCCGTCTCGGTCAGGTCGACTTGGCGAACCGCGGCTACGCTCTGCGTAAAGATATCGTCAAAGTCGGGACGCTGTTGGGGAGGTTCGTTTACGTAACGCTCAAACCGGGGCAGTATCTCGTCAACGAAGTTCGCCGCGGGCACCACGTACTTCCGCACGGATTTCGGCAGGGCTTTGACGCAAGCCAGCAGGTAATCGCGCAGCGCTCCGGGAATCGGCCAATCGAAGCCCCGGGAATCGAGAGACTCTAAGATTGCCTCATCGATAATGATGGTGACCCCTTCTGGAAGGTCAACCGTGTCAATCTCGCGGTCCTTGGTTTTCTTAGATTTTTTCCCTTTATTGTATGGTAAGTCACGCTGATTCGCTGCTTCGGGGGTCGGTCCGCGCTTACCTGAAAATGTGTAGGCCAGCGGTAGCAGGTGCTCGCCCGCCGGCCAAAAATCGGGGAATTGGTCGGTATTGTCTCCGCTATCTGGCACCAATAAATCCCAGGGGTATTCCAACCAATCCGGGTGCTCGAGACGCTGATTTTTCCACCACGCCTCAAAAGCTGCTCCTGAGGTAACGGCGGGGCCAATGCGCGTTTCCAGCCATTTTTCCAAGGCATAGGGATCGACTTCGCCCGGAATTTGGCGCCGCCGCCGCGCTTCGGCAGCCATCTCTAGCCGGCGCTGATTGTCTTCCATAAAGGGATAGACCGAACGCCATTCTCCGCGCACAATTCCGTGACGAATGAACAATTCCCGCGCCAGGCTTCGGGCCGGTGTCCCTTCCACCACCGTATCCCGCAGGGAAGCCAGCGGGACGGAACGATCCGCGCTGAGAACCATCCCGAACAAGCTGACCCGCTCGTGAATCATGGCACACCCGAAACGTGTGGACCAGTACGGATCGAAATAAGTCCGCGTCAACAGGTAACGTCCCGCCTGTTCAATCCATTCAGGTTCGACCCGTGCTATCGTCCGGGCAAACAGTCGCGATGTTTCTACCAACTCAGCAGCCATAACCCAGTCGTAGTGTTTGCGGCTCAACCCCGAACCCGGCCACACCACGAATCGAGTCCCGTGCGCCCCGTGATATTCCCTTTTTGTCTCTGACCAGAACCCAATCTGGGTGAGCATCCCACTTAAGATGGCTTGATGCAGGCTCTCGACGTCAACCTGGTCAAGGTCTACTACCTTGATTTCCCTAGTTTTTATCCCAACGTCACGGCACATTCCTCGCAGTTCTACCACCAGGTCGATCCACTCCCGTACCCGGAGGAAATGCAAGAACTCGCGGCTGCACAACCGGCGAAATGCGCTGGAGGACAGAGTTTCAATCCGGTCTTGCAGGTAACTCCACAGTTTCAGATAGCTTAAGAAATCTGAACGCTCGTCTTCAAAACGGGCGTGGGCGAGGTCGGCCTCTGCCCGGCGTTCGCTGGGTCGTTCCCGCACGTCTTGCATCGCCAACGCGGCCACGACCACGACTGCGGGGTCGATGACTCCGAGGCGGTCCGCTTCGACAAGGATACGGGCCAAGCGCGGGTCGAGAGGAAACCGAGAAAGTTTGCGCCCCAGGCGGGTCAGTCTCGCGGGCTTCTTGCGGGTATCTAACGCTCCCAGCTGGCTCAGTTCCGTCACCCCATCCGTAACGGAGCGGGGCGAGGGCGGATCCAGGAAAGGAAAATCCGCGACTTCGCCCAGACCCAGGGCTGCCATCTGCAAAATCACGGCAGACAGCGAAGTGCGTTGAATTTCAGGCTCGGTGTAGGCGGGGCGAGACAAAAAATCCGCTTCGGAATACAGGCGAATGCACACTCCCGGAGCCACCCGGCCACAGCGCCCTTTTCGCTGGTTGGCGGAGGCTTGCGAGATGGGTTCGATAGGCAGGCGCTGCACGCGAGTCTTGTTTGAATAGCGGGAAATTCGTGCCACTCCGGGGTCAATCACGTAAACGATACCCGGTACGGTCAAGGACGTTTCGGCGACATTCGTAGCGAGGACCACTCGCCGGTAAGGATGCGGGGCAAACACGCGCTTTTGTTCCGCCTCGCTGAGCCGGGAAAACAGCGGCAAGACTTCCACCGCCCCCGGAACTGAGGTCCGCTGACCGGGAGCCACGTAACGGCGTCCCAGGTGCCCCTGCAGAGCCTGAGCCGTATCGCGAATATCGCGCTCCCCCGCCAGGAAAACCAAAATGTCTCCGGGACCTTCCCGGCACAGTTCATCCACCGCCCGCAAAATGCCGGTGACCTGGTCAATCTCGCCGGTTTCCGCCCTTGTGAGGTCCTCCTCGGCGGTGTCGGCCATAAGTGGCCCCGAGTATTCGTCATCTACGTCAACCAAAGGGCGATATCTGACCTCTACCGGATACGTTCGACCCGCGACTTCAATAATGGGGGTATCTGGCCCAAAAGCCGTGGCAAAACGTTCGGAATCAATGGTAGCGGAAGTAATAATCACCAGCAGGTCGGGACGTTTCACTACCAAACGTTGCAAATAGCCCAAGATAAAGTCAATGTTCAAAGACCTTTCGTGAGCCTCATCAATAATCAGTGCATCGTATTGTTTCAGCAGTGGGTCGTGGCTGATTTCGGCCAGCAAAATCCCATCGGTCATCAGTTTGATTTGCGTCTCAGGACCCAAAGTTTGGCGAAACCGCACCTGGTAACCAACCGTGGAACCTAGTGATTGACCCAATTCGGAGGCAATTCGCGAAGCAACGGTTCGGGCAGCCAGGCGGCGCGGCTGGGTATGGCCAATCATGCCCCGCGTACCCCTGCCTACTTCCAAGCACATTTTCGGCAGCTGGGTGGTCTTTCCGCTTCCGGTGGCTCCGCTGATAACAACGACTTGATGCTCACGCAAGGCAGCGAGAATCTGCGGTCTTGCCGCGCTGAGGGGCAAATCGGAAGGGTAGGACAACTCTAGGGACATAACCCACCTATTTTAGGCAAGGATGGCGCAAACTTCACCTGACCGCGGGCAAAACCCTCCGGGATGCTCCCGTCAGCCCGTGAATGCGAGAGAATAGGAACGTGAGTAACTCCACGCCGAACCTTCCCCCGGAGCCGCCCGGTGCCGCCGGTTTGCCCTCCAGGCCCGCTGCGACATCGGACTTTTCCCAGTTCCTCCCGGTTCAAGTGCCTATTTTGCCGTGGAAAAACGCGAAACTCTTGAGTCAAGCTCTGGGCGATACGGTCTATGTCAGTTCCGCTTTTGCCACGGCCCTGCGCTTGGAGCTACAGCTCGGCGTGCCCGCCCAGCACGGAGAAATCGGGGTGAGGATTCCGCTTGATGATCCAGCTTCCTGGTCTGAATTGTTTTGTCTGGGTGACACGGCACCCCAGCTGGGCCGGGCTCTGCGTGCCGAAGTCAGCGCTCGGGAGATGCTGGAAAATCCCCAAGCTAGCGCCAAACTGTTGTCACGTTTAGCGGAGAATAACTGGTATGGCCTGGAAATTGAGGTTCCTGGAGAAAACCTTGATTCGCAATTGATACAGGTTGCCCGGCTCGCCGCCGACGCAGGCCTGCATCCGGCTTTAAGTGTCTTGCCCGGAGCCCTACATTCTCAAAATCAAGGGATTATGAGCGCGTTTGAAACAATATCGCTAGACCTTCTCAATGGCTACCAGCCTCGGCGTGAACAGTTAAAGTATCTGGCAACTCAGCGCGTGGTCGGCAAAATTATTGATGCCAAGGACAACGAGAGAACTAATTTGGAAGCCGCTTTAGAAACCCTGGTGTTGATGCGAGCCAAATTAGACAGTCAATCGGAAGTTGCCGTGGGAATCGCGGGGCATTTCGGTTTGGAATCCCTCACACTACCGCTGCGCGAGGACTTGGATTTCGTTGCCAGAACTCGCTTGGCGGGGGCGCGAGAAAAGATTTTTGAAGCCCTGGATTTAGCTAACGCGCTGACCCAGGGCAAGACTACGGTGGCTTCCGCTTTCGTGGCTGATGTGTTGTCCCGAGCGGGAAAGGCCACTTCCCTTCCCGTCTAGCTTTGGCGCAAAAGGCCGATAAACAGTAGAATTGCCGCGCAGAGTTTTTCGGAGGTGTGGGCAATGGCTGAAGGCAAGTGGCTGTTTCTGGCTGGTTTGGGGGCTGGAGCCGCATTGGCCTTGCGAATGAGTGAAAAGCAAATCAGCAGCGTAAAAGGTTTTGCAGCCAAAATTGCTAACTCGGAAAGCGTCACGGATGCTCGCAGGATAGCCACAGAAAAAATGGACGATGTCTTGCGCACACAGGGAGCTAAACTCATTGACAAGTTGGCAGAGAGCCTAAAGACCCAGCTAAACGCAGGGGGTAGTGCCGCTTGGGCGGGCTTCGCCAACGCCGGGAATGCCGGAAACACCCCTCCGGACGCGTCAACCACATCAACCGATAAAAATGGTGTTACCCGCGACAAAGACGGCCACGTAATTATTGATGGAAAAATCGTTGCCTAACCCAAACCGATGGAGAGGCTGCCAAAGTAGATGAACTCCCAGAACCTCCCCGAACCCACTCCGGAACAAATTAAGCGCTGGCGGCGCTATCTCGCCGAGGAACGTGACGAAGCGAAAATCTACCGTGCCATCGCTAAAAAACGCCAGGGCATCAACCGCGAGATTCTGTTGGAACTGGCGGATGCCGAAAAACGTCACGAGGATTACTGGCTGACGCAACTCGGCACTCACGCCGAGCCAGCCCCACGCAGCCCCTGGTATATCCGGCTACTGCAGGGTCTGGCCATCAAGATAGGCTCTATTTTTGTTTTGGCGATGATGCAACGCTCCGAAGAACGCGGCACTTACGATGTCGATGCAGATGCCACCCCACAGATGGCGGCCGATGAGCACCTGCATTCTGAAGTGGTTCGCGCTTTGGCGGCTCGCTCCCGAGCCCGTTTTTCCGGACGTGCCCGCGCCATGGTTTTCGGAATCAATGATGGCTTGGTTTCCAATCTCGCTCTCGTGGCGGGCATCGCTGGTACGGGAGTTCCGGTGCCAATAATTCTGGTCACGGGGCTAACCGGATTGGTGGCAGGAGCCCTGTCGATGGCTGCGGGGGAATACATTTCTATCACGTCTCAACGCGAGTTGTTGGAATCTTCGCAGCCTAACCCGGATGTGAAACAGCGTCTGCCCATGTTGGACCGCGCCGCTAATGAGCTGAAACTCCTGTTTATGGCCCGAGGTGACAATCCTGAGGAGGCTGCTGCACACGCGGTTTTGGCCTTGGAAACCATTGATGCTCAGTTGCAGTCACGCACGCTGTCTAAAACGGCTACTCCAGATTTCTTGGAAGGCGCCAGTCAGAGCGAATCCATGGACGAAATGACCTCTGTAGACAACGACACCACCACCCTTTCTGCGTCAAGAATGTCAACTGAAGAATTCAAAGAAACAGATGACTATCCCCTCGCCTTAGCCTTTGAAGAAGCCCCCTCTGGGGAGCTGGAGGCGATTGGCTCCGGACCCCAGGCGGCCCTGTCCTCTTTTTTGGCTTTCACCTTGGGGGCATTCATTCCCCTGATTCCCTTCCTCCTAGGATTCAGTGGAATCCCCGCTATTAGCGCCGCAGTTGTACTGGTCGGACTCATTTTACTGATGATTGGCGGAACAATCGGCATTCTATCTGGTAAACCGCCGTTTTTGCGAGCCTTACGGCAGGCTGCTATCGGCATCGGTGCTGCAGTTGTCACTTACCTTTTGGGTCTCGCCGCCGGGGGAGCTTTTTCACTGTAACCCCCGTCCGACACCCGACTTACCAGCGCCCCGGAGCTCCACTGAACAAACGAGCAATGAAAGACCTCACTAGAGAATCTGCTGCCGATTTTGGAGAAAAGTTTCCTCTCGGCTCAGGTACAATGCTCACGTGCTGAGTGCTATATTCTCTTTCGATACCGGCCTGTTTCCCACAACTATCTCGGCAGCTGCACCAGTTTCTTTCAATGACCTTTTACCCCAGGTGTTTCGAGTTCTCGACATTACCGGCGTTTTCCTCAACGGTATCCTCGGCGGCAGATTGGCTCGTCAAAAGCATTTTGATTTAGTTGGTTTCGGAGTTTTGGCAGTGGTTTCCGCTTTGGGTGGTGGCATCATCCGCGACATTATGCTGAACAATGCCCCTCCTGTAGCCCTGACCGACAAATTTTATTTGACCATGGCTTTGGCTGGGGCGGTGGTCGCCGGGTTATGGAAGTTTGACGGCAAATGGTCGCGGCGAACCCTCATTTTATTCGATGCTCTGGTGCTGGGAATCTGGGCTGGCACAGGGACTCAAAAGGCTCTGAGCTTGGGCTTCGACGTGATTCCGTCCATATTGATGGGTGTAATCACCGCTATCGGCGGAGGTATGGTGCGTGATATCGCTGCGGGCAACGTGCCGATGGTGTTCGGGGGAAGCAGCCTCTATGCCATCCCGGCTATCCTCGCTTCGTGTGCAGATGCCTCTTTCTACAAACTTGGATATCCCCTGACCGGTATGGTGGCAGCGGCTCTGATCGGCTCAACCCTTACCATCTTGGCTTCCTGGCGGCGCTGGATTCTTCCCGAAACTCACGATTGGACGATTTCGATGACTCGCCAACAGTGGAAATCGGCACAGCGAGCTCGCCGAATCGCCCGTGGAGACTATCCGGATGCTAAGACAAAGAAGCTGTGGAAAAACCAGTTTTCCACAGGTAAAACCGATGAGGATGGCGAAAGTAGCGACTCCGGTACCACACTTGAGAAGTGAGCGGTTTCTCTAGTATCGAACCTTCGATGCCAAAGCGCCGAGCCAGTATCGGCGACGTTGTGTTGGTTGGCTGCGCGGCACTGGTTTGGTGGGCACTATGGCCTGGAGCAGGGCCGAATCTGGCGAATTTTCCCACCCCCGGTTTACGTTGCCCCGCCGGTTCCACCAGCGCGAATATCGGCGGTTCCCTGAGTGAACTATGTGCCCTGACGGTCCGTAAAGACGCTGGACCCGGCGGGTATCAGCGCGACATGTTCGGAGCGGGGTGGATGGATCGCGATGGGAATGGCTGCGATACCAGAGCGGAAATATTGGCTCGAGACTTTCAATCCCCGCGTTTCGCGGACAGCGCCAAGCCGTGCCGGTTGACCGGGGGAACCTTTCACGATCCCTACACCGGTAAAACCGTGCAATTTGAAACGGCACCGGGCCGCAAAGTCCAGATTGACCACGTGGTGGCACTGGGCAATGCGTGGAAGTCCGGGGCTTGGGCCTGGACGAAAGCACAGCGGGAAGCATATGCAAATGACCCGAGCGTGCTGCTGGCGGCAGACGGACCGGCTAACCAACAGAAATCAGACGCCTCTGCCGATGCTTGGATGCCTCCAAACCACAACTTCCGCTGCGCCTACGCCCGCCAACAAATCGACATCAAGTATCGGTGGAACCTGACGGTCACCGTTGCGGAAAAAGCCGCGTTGCTCTCTGCCCTGACCAAATGCTAGGCCAGCGTGGTGAAACGCACCTTATTTTGCCAGAGCCTGGGCAACCACCTGTTTTGCTTCTTCTTGAATAGTCTGAAGATGCTCGGGACCCTTAAAGGATTCGGCATAAATCTTATAAATATCTTCGGTGCCGGAGGGACGCGCGGCGAACCAGGCGTTCTTGGTAGTGACTTTCAGTCCTCCGATAGCCGCGTGGTTGCCCGGTGCCTGCACCAGGCGGTCGACAATCGGCTCCCCGCCCAGTGTCGAGGCCGCGACGTCTTCGGGCGCCAAAGCCGCGAGCTTGGCTTTTTCAGCCTTGGTCGCGGGGGCATCCACCCGTTCGTAAGCGGAAGCACCAAACCGGGCCACCTGTTCTTCGTGCAGAGCGCTGGGAGTTTTCCCGGTCACTGCGAGGATTTCGGAGGCCAGCAAAGCCGCAATCAACCCGTCCTTGTCGGTAGTCCACACGGTGCCGTCTTTGCGCAGGAAAGATGCGCCAGCGGATTCCTCGCCGCCAAAGCCTACGGACCCATCCAGCAATCCCGGCACAAAATGCTTGAAACCAACGGGGACCTCGACGAGTTTGCGTCCCATATCGGCTACTACCCGGTCGATTAAAGCCGATGACACCAGCGTTTTGCCGACGGCACAGCCTTGCGACCAGTGCGGACGGTGGGTGAACAGGTATTCGATTGCCACCGCCAGATAGTGATTCGGATTCATCAGGCCATCGGCAGTAACGATGCCGTGACGGTCTGAATCAGCGTCGTTTCCAGTCGCAATATCGTAGGGAGCCGAGCCGCCCTCCATCACCTGACGCAAAGAAGCCATCGCGTAGGGCGAGGAGCAGTCCATCCGAATCTTGCCGTCCCAGTCCAAAGTCATGAAGGACCAGCGCGGATCGACCTTTTCATTCACCACCGTCAGGTTCAATCCGTAACGTTCGGCGATGGCGGCCCAGTAGTCTACCGAAGCGCCGCCCAAGGGGTCAGCCCCGATGCGGACACCGGCGGACCGAATCGCCTCAACGTCAACTACGTCAATTAACGAGTCGACGTATGACGGTAGAAAATCTGTTTTTCCAATAAATTCTGATTGCTCGGGATGCGGATTCCTCGGCACGGAACGCCAACCCTGGCGCAAAATCTCATTGGCACGATTAGCAATCCAGGAAGTTGCGTCCGAATCAGCGGGACCGCCACTGGGGGGGTTGTATTTAAAGCCGCCGTCACGAGGCGGATTATGCGAAGGGGTAACAACGATACCATCAGCCAAACCCGCTCCGCTCAGCCGCACACCTCCCGGCGTGCCCGCCCCGTTAGCCTTGAGAATGGCGTGAGATACGGAGGGTGTCGGAGTGAAGGAATCGCGTGCGTCAGTCAGAGTGCGCACTTCCATGCCCGCGAGGACCTCCAGGGCGGTACGCCACGCCGGCTCTGATAGGGCGTGCGTATCGCGCCCGATGAACAGGGGGCCGTCATAACCTTGTGATTGACGATATTCCACAATCGCGGCCGTGGTGGCAACGATATGAGCCTCGTTAAAGGCGCGGTCCAGAGACGAACCGCGATGGCCCGAAGTCCCGAACGAAACTGCCTGTGCAGGCTCATTCACATCGGGTTCCAGGTCATAATAAGCGCTAATGACTTCATCAACGTTGATGAGGTCTTCCGGTTTGGCAAGTTGTCCAGCTCGTTCATGCATAGCCTCATTGTTTCACTAATTTCTGTACTGGCGCGGGCGTTTAGATGACAAAACCCGTAAACTTCTGGCGCCGAAAGCTCGCATTTGGCTAGATTGGGCTTTAAAATTGCACACGTGCCTGAAACTGACAAGGAAAACAGCAAAAACTCTGCCCCAGCCATTCCTGATCCGAACCAGAAAGTTGCGGTCATCATTCCCGCCAAGGACGAAGGCGATTCGATTGGGGCGACAATTCGTGCCTCCAAGGCTTTGCCCCGAGCCGATTTATTCGTGGTGATTGATGATGGGTCTAGTGACAATACGGGTGAAGCCGCGCGCAGTGCCGGTGCCGTGGTGGTACGCCATTCCGTCAACCGCGGTAAGGCCAGTGCTATGGAAACAGGGGCAAAAGTCGTGGCTATGCGCGACCCCGAGGACGGGCCTCGCCGTCTCATTCTGTTCCTGGACGCGGACTTGGGAGATTCCGCCGCCCAGACTTTCCCGCTGGTGGAGGCGGTAATGCAGGGACGCACGGACTGTGCCATAGCTGCCCTGCCGCGCCAAGCCGGTGCCGGTGGTCACGGTTTTGTGACACGTTTATCGCGCCGGGCCATTCGCTGGGCGACCGGGTGGGAACCGCTCCAACCACTGTCGGGTCAGCGGTGCTTGAGCGCAGAAGCCTTTTTCGATTGTCTGCCCCTGGCGCATAAGTGGGGGGTGGAAACCGGCATGACTATCGACCTGCTGGTTAAGGGGTACTCGGTGCAGGAAGTTCCTTGCGACCTGACACACCGGGCTACCGGCAACGATATGGCGGGATACCGTCACCGCCTGAGCCAATTCCGGGATGTATTTCTGGCCTCCGCCACACGCTTTGTGCGCCACGTTCGGGCTCCCCTTCGGCTGCGCCTGTCCGCAGCGATTAAACAGGAGCCCGGTGAGGTTTACTGCCTGAAGTAAGGCTACACTGCACGGTTATCGCCTGGGGAGTCAATCAGGAACTTGTGACATCCTTGAGCCAAGATGGCCGGAAACATGACGGCGGCTCCCGCCAGACCCAGCAGGATTCCCGAATCATTGAGCAGCATGCCCACCACCATAGTGGTAATCCAGGCCGTAAATAAGGCTCTTTCCGCGTGATTCCAGGCAATTCCTTCGGGACGAAGTTTTGCGCCGACGCTACCCCACAACCAACCGTAGTCACGGCGGTAAGGGTTTCGCATATTGGCGAATAACGGAGCCAAAATAATCACCATCGCCAGCAGAATAGCCAGAATAACGCTGATAATGAGCCACGCCGGCCAGCCAGCGTTCCAAACCATCGTGGATTTATTAATGAGTACCGGCAGCACCCGGCCCTGAGTGAGCGTATCGATAAAGTTACCCAAATGGGTCCGTTCCGCAGCGGGACGCAACCAATCAATATAAGCAAATAGGGCTGCTACAGCTACCGTCAATAAGACTATCAGTGCAGATGATAGGACTGTTAGAGGTTTTCGGTTGAATTTTAAGAACAGAATGGCAAAGCCGGGAACCAGAGCCATCGTGCCACCAAAATCCGCCCCCAAGCTGGGGGCAGAATCTAGGAAAATTACCGCGCTAGCCATGACAATCAGCACCACCATCAAGGATTTCTCTGTGCTCGTAGACTGTTTGCGTTCCGCTACCAACCCGTAGACAACCGTAGCGAGAATCAATGCTCCGGTGGCGAGTACCGCAAACATGACATTGTCGATGCCAAAGAAACGCCCCCCGACTGTTGATTGCAGTCCCATAATGGAATCCAACACCATCGGGGAACCAATCAAGGGGTCTAGTACCCCTACTATCAGCGACGATATGCTTATTATGAACAACGGGCCGAGGAGGGAATCCAACCCCAAAGCACTCCAGACGATAGCCACGAGGGCGCTCAGGATTACCGGGAGCAAACATCCTAGCCACAGATAGCTAGCGGCGGCAACGTCTGTGTCGGCCGGTCCGAGTTCCCACCACGGTGCCAAGTTCATGAAATATGCCATTGCCGGGATGAGAGCGGCAAAGGTTGCCACCATTCGCCAAAAACCCAACAGCGCCCGAGGCTGGTCCCACTCCTCACCCAACCGGGGGTGCGTGCGGCGGTTCAGCGTCCATACTGCCGCAATCAAAAGCAAAGCTACTCCCACTCCCAAGCCGGGAAGAAACCAAACCTGGACATTGCGAATCATCGCGGCTCGGCGCGCCGCCGATGCGAGAGACTCCACAGTGACCACAATTCCCATAGTGATTGCGGAGCCTTGCACCCACGCTGGTTTTTCAGCTCCAACGTAATCCAAGATGGTAGCGGTCAAGTCGGCGGTTTGCACCCATCCCGGTCGATGAGTGGAAGCCGAGGTCGCGCCCCCATTGCCGAACTGGGGGCCGCGCGCCGCAAAGACTTGCAGTCGGGGATCTCCCGGCGGGACAATCGCCTTTTCGGGGGCAGATTTGTCAATTAGGTAAACATCAGATTCTCGATTTGTCACCGGTTTATCGTCAGCTATTGAGGCAATAATGGTATTCCACCCCAAATCGTCACCACGCTGCCAGGCAGCGCGCAGAACTTGGGGCTGCAAATGGCGGGGAAACACCCGCATATCTACCACGACTACCGCTCCGGGAGTCATGACCTGGCTGAGCAGGTCCGCGAACACTTCCGGACTGGCGCCGCGGTAGCTGGAGGCCGGTGAAAAACTCAGGGACTTGGGAAGGTTGGCACCGGGTGCGTCAGGATGCACGAAACCCATTCCAGCCGCGGCTCCATCACCAAACAAACGCAAGTTCACACCCGAATCCAGCACCGCCTGGCCCAGGATCCATCCGTTCTCGCTCGACCCCGTACGATTCCCCGTTGCCAAAGCGCGAAATCCGGCAGCGGGAAGAGTGGTGTTCGCTTTGGTGCGCACCACCGAATTGGCGCGGGTAGAACTTTCCAAGAGCTGACGTAAATCCGGGTCGGCCAGGGAATCATCATCCCAACGCCATTGGATGCCTAACAAAACTAACAGAGGTGTGCGGCTCACCTGGGCAGACATGCCTACCGGACCGAAGCCACCACCCAGACTGGGAACCGATGAATACGCACCGGTAGCTATGCTTTTGGGACCGCGACCTCGTGAACCCGGTCAACTCGTGAATCCTTAGCGATGGGACCCATAGCCACTGGCGGCGCCCCTTCGGGGGCTTCCGAAGCGGTCGGCTCCTGAGGCGCTCCTGGAACTTCAAAAGTCTGGACGACAGTGGAGGACGGGTTCTCCTCTTGAGCCGGCGACTCAGTCGGAGTTGCCTCAGGAGTTTTCTCAGGTTTCGTCTGCTTCTTAGTTTCTGTGGGAGTTGCCGCCGTCTTAGGTTTGATTGCCTCCGAGGTACGACGCCCCGCCTCGCTGAGGGAGCCTACATCCACACCGGCAATCTCGTGATGTTCGAATGGATCCCAGTGCATTTCTTGGGAAGGATCCCAGGGCTTCACGTCAAAAGTATTGGTTGAGCTCATCGCCCCCGCGATCAAGCCCATGCTGACAATAATTGCGGTCAAACCAGCAACCAGGTAACGCGTAGTGGGCAGCGGTTTATAAGAACGCTTAATCGGTTTGCGCGTACCGCTTCCCGCTCGCCCCGACATTGAGCGCGAGGGCGTAGAAGGAGGTTTGACTTTTGTCTGCATGGTTAAAATCATACCGAGTTTTGTCGAAATTGCGCTGCTTCGCGATAATTATTTTGAGGAGTACTGCCTATGAATACCGCATTAACAGACCCGGCACCATCGATTTCGACTCGAACCTCACTTCCTGGACCGGAGGTGAGAGGTCCTTTACGAGTTTCCTTCCTGGGACCTTTCGGGACATTTAGCGAACAAGCTACCCGAGAAATCACACCCCGCGGCGCTACCTTGCTACCCGCTGCTGGCGTCGAATCCGCCCTGCACCTGGTTCGTACCGGCGAGGCCGATCGCGCAGTGGTTCCAATTGAAAACTCGGTGGAAGGCGGAGTTAACGCCACTTTGGACGCTTTAGCTCACGGTCAACCCTTGACGATTGTGGGCGAAGTTTTAGTACCGATTGCCTTTGCGTTGATGGTACGGGCAGATTCCGGGCTGGAGTTGGGTCAGATTAAGAGAATCGGCACACATCCACACGCCTGGGCACAAACTCGCTGTTGGGTGGAACAGCACATCGGCGAAGTAACTCATATTCCCACCACCTCCACCGCCGCGGCCGCCAAACTGCTGATGGAAGATGACTCGTGCGGCTATGACGCGGCTCTTTGCTCCGCAGTGTCCGCTTCGGCCTATGGCGGAAAAACTCTCGCGGAGGGGATTGCGGATGACGACAGCGCCCAAACCCGATTCGTCCTAGTTTCCCCTCCCGGAGCTATTCCTCCCCCCACAGGGGCAGACAAAACCACAGTTCAAGTTACGTTACCGGACAATGAATCCGGCGCGCTACTGACCATGCTAGAACAGTTTTCGGCACGGGGAGTAAACCTTTCGCGCATTGAATCACGCCCTGTCGGAGGGCACTTTGACCGCTATGCCTTTTCCATTGATATCGAGGGCCATATTTTTGAAGAACGTGTCAAAGATGCTTTGATGGGGCTGCATCGGACCTGCCCGGATGTGCGGTTTTTAGGTTCGTATCCGCGGGCGGATCGGATGCGTGCTCAGATTGTGCGGGGGACGGCGAATATGGATTTCGCCACGGCACAAGCCTGGATGGAACAGGTCGTCTCCGGTCGCGCGGTGTGAGTTCGCTATCGAGCCGCGCTATCTAAAGATGAGGCGCAAAACGGTTATGCTTTAAGCATGATTGATTTGCGTGCGATGAAAGACAATCCGGAACCGATGCGGGCCTCTCAGGTGGCTCGCGGTAACGACCCCGCAACTGTAGACCAGGCCTTAGCCGCTGACGAACGCCGCCGGGCGGCGCTGACCGCTTTTGAAACAGCGCGCGCTGAGCAAAAGGCCTTTTCCAAGAAAATCGGCAGTGCCTCGAAAGAGGAACGCCCCGCCCTGCTGGAGCAGGCCAAGAAGCTGAGTGAAAACGTCAAGGCTTTGGAAGATGCCTCCAACCAGGCTGCTGAGGAAGCCAAGCGGGCCGCGATGGTGCTGGAAAACCTGATTTTGGACGGGGTGCCTTCCGGCGGTGAGGACGACTACGAGGTCCTGGGCCAGGAGGGTGTAGCGATTCGTGACTTTGCGGCGGAAGGCTTCACCCCCAAGGATCATCTCGACCTGGGTATCGGTTTGGATGCCATCGACACCGACCGGGGCGCGAAGGTATCGGGAGCGCGTTTTTATTATCTGAAAGGGGTGGGTGCCCGTCTGGAGCTGGCAATCCTCAATGCTGCTTTCGACACCGCCATGGCTCACGGGTTCACCCCGATGATTACGCCGTGCATGGTGTCACCTGAGACTATGAGCGGGACGGGATTCTTGGGCGAGCACTCGGACGAGATTTACTACTTGCCTGCTGATGAACTCTATTTGACCGGCACCTCCGAGGTCGCTCTGGCGGGCTATCACACGAATGAAATCATCGATTTATCCGCCGGCCCCAAACGCTATACCGGCTGGTCAGCCTGTTTTAGGCGCGAGGCAGGTTCCTACGGTAAGGATACCCGCGGCATTATTCGCGTCCACCAGTTCCACAAGGTAGAGATGTTTTCCTATTGCAAGCCCGAAGATGCGCTGGCGGAGCATCAAAAGCTGCTCAATATGGAACGCGAAATGCTCGCCAAGGTGGAGCTGCCCTATCGGGTCATCAATACCGCGGCCGGGGATCTCGGTTCCAGCGCGGCGCAAAAGTTTGACTGCGAAGCCTGGCTTCCCACCCAGAAGCGGTTTATGGAGGTCACGTCTACCTCCAACTGCACGACCTTCCAGGCACGACGCCTAGGAATTCGCTACCGCGATGCAGAAGGAAAACCGCAGGTCTGCGCCACTTTGAACGGAACGTTGGGAACTACGCGCTGGATTGTGGCTATTTTAGAAAACCATCAGCAGGCCGATGGTTCGGTGCGGGTACCCGCCGGGTTACGTCCCTATCTGGGCGGGTTGGAAGTTCTGGAACCTATCAGTCAACCAGGTAAATAACTTGAATCGTTTTCCATCAGGATATTAGCCGATTCCGGAGGTTTTTTTGGGCGAGTATGCCGAACAAGTCACGCGCCACGCTATCGCGCTGGGACTAATGGGCTTGCCCAAAAATCCTCGTGACGTGTTGGTCTCCCTGGACATTGACGGCACCATAGTCACCCCCGAACAGCAGATTTATCCCAAAGTAAAGGAATATGCCGATCGACTCCGTATTGGTGGGGTTCACATCTGCATCACCACAGGACGTTCCGTTCCGGCAACCCTGCCGGTGGTGGAAGGGCTGGAACTGGAAAGTGCCTGGATTGCCAGTGCTAATGGCTCCTTGGTCGGTCATTATACGCAAACTGACGGTTACGCCCTGACGAATCAATATACTTTCGATCCTCGTCCCATAGTTGCTCGCGTGCTGCAGGTTCTTCCCGAAGCCTGCATTGGAGTGGAGGACAATCCCCTCGGTTTCCGGGTTTCCAAGCCTTTCCCTCCCGGAGAACTGCGTGAAACCCTGGAGGTTCAAGACCTCGATACACTTTTGGCGACCCCGGTTTCCCGGGTGGTCATTCGTGAACCCCAGTTGAATAATGAGGAATTTCATTGCGCGGTTAATCGCATTGATTTTACCGGGGTGGAACACGCTATCGGGTGGCGTTCCTGGCTGGACATCAACCCTCCGGGAACTTCAAAAGGGCACGGACTTGCCACTGTTTGCGCGAATTTAGGGGTTGACTTGGGTCACACTATTGCCATCGGAGACGGAGGTAACGATATCCCCCTGCTGCGAACCGCTGGTTACGGTGTCGCCATGGGAAATGCCCGACCCGAAGTCAAGGCAGCCGCTGCCGCAACTACCCTGCCTGACACGAAGCAGGGTGCGGGTGCAGTCTTGGAAGCTCTCACCCAAGTAATGGGACTTTGAAGTACTCGAAGCCTCCAGGGTAAATCGGTTACCAGATAAAAATCTGCCGAACGCAACGCGAAACTTACTCTCTCAAGCAATTAATAAGTGTTGAAAATTCAACCGAAGTCCAAAAAACTTAGGAATCAACGGGTAAAATTTTCGTATCGATGGCTGGTGAGGAGGGAGCGACAATGCCAAGATTCGATTCCACTGAACATGTTCGTTGGCTAGGAAATCACCTGCAAACGGTGCTGGAATACGGCCAGCATGCATACATTCACGGCGGTTTTGGGTACATTCGCAGCGATGGGAGCGTCGATACAGCAAAACCTGTGGAGCTCGATTTGACGGCTCGCTCGACCTACATTTATGCCGTAGCTTCGTTATTGGGAATCCCCGGATCTCTGCGACGGTGCGAACACGGAGTCCAAGCCATCACATATGCGTTCAAAGATCCTGACTACGATGGCTGGTTTTCTTTGATTGAACCAATTCAAGAACGCCAAAAGTTAGCAAATACGCGTGGCATACCTGCAGGGACAGAGGGGAATCGGAAAAGCTCACGGGCTATGTCCTATCTTTTGGAGGCAGCTGCCGCAGCTTCATTAACCCCTGTCAGTAGCGCTAAAGACTTATTGAAACAAGCCATCAAAGTCGAAGAGAAATACTTTTGGGACGAAGAACTTGGCCGTGTAAACGAAAACTTCGCGCGGGATTTTTCTGAGATGGAAAGCTATCACGGCATGAGCTCAAATCTGCACGCCGTCTCGGCTTTTCTCGCTGTCGGTGATGCCACTCAAGACAAAAAGTGGATTGAACGAGCCTCGCGGATTGTTTCATTTGCCATGGAGCAAGCCCGGAACAACAATTGGCGTGTCCCGGAACATTTCGATGGAAATTGGAATCTGGATCGAAACTACAACGTCGGCACTCCAGCTGACCCGCGCCGGCCGTATGGAATCAACGTCGGACATAATTTTGGCTGGTCACGGAAAATTGTCCAAGTCGCTGCCGCTTCACAAAAAAACGGTCTCGAGCCACCGAAAGATTACTTGCACGTGGCCCGGGAGATTTTTAATCGGACAGCCTCAGATTCGTGGTGTAAAGACGGCCATAGCGGTATTTTCTTTACCGTGGACTACCAAGGTAAACCTTTGATGCGTCAACGGTTTACCTGGGTTCTCACGGAAGCCATCCAAGCTGTAGTAGCCCTGGTTTTTGAGTTGCGTGAACAGGGTGCCTCAGTGGAAGAATTAGAACCTTACCTCGAGCTTTACTATCGATGGTGGGACTATTTGGAGGGATACGTAATCCAAAGTGATGGCTACTGGGTAGGCGAGCTGAACGCAAACAACCTACCTGATGACACCGTATGGCCCGGGGCTCCCGATATTTTTCATTCGGTTAGAGTACTGCTGGCTCCGCGTTTGCCGAACGCTCTCTCCACCCCGGCCGCGATTGCCCAAGGCCACCTCGACCACCCTCATCGCGCCGAATGACAGGACGGTCTGTAGGTACAGTCGCTCCCGATTTGTCTGCCGAGGCTGATACCCGGGTTCTGGAACAGCGCCCTAGTCGTCGCAACTGAGTCCGACAGCCCCGTCTCACGCTCGGCAAATCGTCAACCGTGTCAATGAATGGAATCAGACATCTCGGTATGAACCTACCCGGTGCAACCGGATAGAGTTGGTGTTGCCCTCTTGCCCTGGGGGGAGACCCCCGACAAACACGGCAACTTGGTCTCGTTGGGCAATACCGCGCTCCAGCAAAATATCTTCCGCCTCATGAATCATCAGATAGAGTCGCCGCGCCATTTTGATGGGATAGGTTTGAATCCCCCATTCCAGAGCCAATTGGCGACGGACGTGTTCGTGATAGCAGAACACATACAGAGGTATTGTGGAGCGCAATCGAGCCAACCGGTGAGCTGTAGCTCCAGAATTTGTGAAAGCCGCCACGAACTTAGAATTGGTTGACTTCGCAATCAAAATCGAATGACGCGCAATGATGGATTCCCAATCAAGGTCGCCGTCCTTGAGTTTCGCGAAGTGGCGCGTTCCTAGCTCCTCAGCAGCTTCGATGATTTTTGCCATTGTTTCTACGGCTTGAATCGGATAGCTGCCCACCGCCGTCTCGCCTGAAAGCATGACCGCGCTAGCCCCATCCCACACCGCATTGGCACAATCTGAGGCTTCTGCTCTGGTGGGACGCGCGTTGCAAATCATGGATTCCAGCACTTGGGTAGCCACTATGACCGGTTTTGCCTCAGCACGGCACATTTCGATGGCTCTCTTTTGCACAGTAGGAATTTCCTCCAGCGGCATTTCCACCCCGAGATCACCGCGAGCCACCATGATGGCATCGAAAGCGTGAATAATTTCCTGCAAATGATTCACAGCCTGGGGTTTTTCAATTTTGGCGATAACCGGGAGGCGATGCCCAACTTCGTCCATTATCCGATGTACGTCATCCAGGTCATCTGCCCGACGCACAAATGACAGGGCAATGTAGTCAACGTCCTGGGTCAGCGCCCAGCGCAAGTCGTCTTTATCTTTTTCGGAAAGAGCCGGTACGGAAACAGCCACGCCCGGCAAGTTCAGCCCTTTATGATCCGATACTGTTCCGGGAACCTCGACTTTTGTCACCACATCCTCACCTTCGATGCGAGTGACCCTAACTTGCACGTTACCGTCATCAATCAAAAGCACATCACCGGGATGACAGTCGCCTGGCAGTCCCTTGAAAGTCGTAGAGACGATGCTGGCATCCCCCGGTACATCACGGGTGGTAATGGTGAAATCCTGCCCCAGAAGGAGATTTTCAACACCGTTGACGAACGTCCCCAGGCGAATCTTGGGACCCTGTAAGTCAACCAGGACAGCCACGGGATGTTCAAATTCTTTCTCAACTCGGCGTACCAAGTCGATTTGCTCAGCCGCCTCCGCTTGAGAGCCGTGGGAACGATTGATACGCACCACATTCATCCCGGCTTGCATCAAGGAACGAATCTTATCCTCAGAATTCGTGGCGGGGCCGAGGGTACAGACAATTTTGGAACGACGCATAGTACAAGGCTATCTCCATTAACCGGCAAAACTGAAAGGAATTATCTCTATATCCTGTAGGCGTATGCCGCAGGATACAGAACTTGGATCTGCCAGTAAGTATAAAAATTCCCGCGTCACTACAGGTGACGCGGGTTTGCGGAGACGACAGGATTTGAACCTGCGAGGGGCAAGGCCCCTAACACCTTAGCAGGGTGCCGCTTTCGGCCGCTCAGCCACGTCTCCAAGGGTTTTAACTCTAGCGAAATTCCCTCAGATTTTCCAAAAGTCGGCAGCTCGGCTTTCACCTGATAGAATCGGTATCACGCTTTTCGCGCATGGAGGGCTGACAGAGCGGCCGAATGTGACGGTCTTGAAAACCGTTGTGGGGAAACTCACCGGGGGTTCGAATCCCTCGCCCTCCGCTTTTACCCCCGGCAATCGTTGATATTCTGCGGATTTTATGTTGATATAGCGGCGTTTTATCGTGCTTGTGTATTACCCATCTTTGGACATTTTTACCCATCTTTCGCTATGATGTTGCACGAAATGTTGCACGAAATGTGACCAGTTGCACGTTCCAGATTGGGGGCTTTGTCATGTCTAGGGAAGCCTGGGGAACTATCCGTCAGCTTCCTTCTGGGAATTATCAGGCGCAAACCCCGGTGATTGATGGTCACAGAATTAAGGCTCCGAACACTTTTCGGACTCGTAATGAGGCGCGGACGTGGTTGTTACGTGCTCAGGTGCGGATTGCTGATGGGGAAGATATTGAACAGATGCGCGAGGAGGAACGTGTGGTCGCGCACAAGGTTCCGACGATGCAGCAGGTTTTTGTGGAGATGCTGACCCAGATGGAACAGGCAGATTATTCCCCGAATACAATCAGGACTTACCGATCTAGTTGGGTGCGTTATTTGCAGCCTGATATTGGTGGTATGCCGGTGACTAAGATGACTTCTAAATGGATTGTGGCTTGGGATGCTGGTATGAAGTGGGAGGCACAGAATACTCGGCGTAAGGCGACGAATTTGTTGAAGCGGATGCTGACTTATGCTGCGGATGCCGGGTATATTGAGCAGGTTCCCAGGGTGAGGTTGGCCGTGGCCAACCGGCAGAGGCGGACTAAGTATCTCACTGCTACGCCCCAGCAGCTTGCCGCGATACGTGAAGGAATGCCTCGCGAGTTGGCTGTTACTATCGATTTGGCGGGTTGGTGTGCATTGCGTTTCGGGGAAATCGCGGCGCTGCGTGGCGGGGATATTGATGTGTTGGCGGGGACAGTTCGAGTCACGAAGAGTACCAAGCGTGGGATAGGTGGAGCGATTTCAGAAGGACCGGTGAAAACGCTGGCAGGAAACCGCACGGTGGCCATCCCCCCTGTCGCACTTGAGCGTATTAAGCAACACTTGGATGAGTACGGGATTGGAACCACTGACTTGGTTGTGTGGCAGCCTGGCTCACAGGGGAAAGCTTGGCTCAGAAATAAGGAGCTGCATTCCAGGTTTGACCCGGTAGTGAAATCTCTAGGCTTGGAAGGACTACGATTCCATGATTTACGTCACACTGGGTTAACTTTGGCTGGAGAAGCTGGAGCGACTTTGGCGGAACTCATGGCACGGGCTGGACACTCCGATGTTGGAGCTGCCATGATTTACCAACACGCCTCACTGGAAAGAGATCGTGCCCTCGCGGCCAAGCTCGGGGGATAATGCTGACCGGGGCAGGCGAGAGCGTCCCCCTTGGCTTCCTGGAAGTTTGGGCTTTGACTCCTATAGTTCGTAGCCGCTGTTTTGAAGTTCTGGGTATGCGTCTACTGGTGGTGGGGTGGGGTGTATGGTGGCGACCATTTGTGGTGTTTCTTCCTGCCGGGCTGGTTTTTGGAATAGTTCGATGGCGGTGCGGTTGTCCTCTCTGTTTTGGATGGCTTGAGTGAAAATTTGGATGCCACTGATTTCTTGGGGGGTTGGCCCGTCTGGGCTGGCTGGGGTGGAGGTGATGGCCCAAGCTGTGTTGCAGTTTTTCCCGCGAGTCATTCCGACGTAGAGACCGTTGGCGGTGGTGGTGTCGGAAATGAGGGTGTGGCAGGTGTCTACGGTTCGTCCTTGCGCGCGGTGGATGGTGCCCGCGTAGCCGAGGTCTACGTGTTGGGTGACGTATTGGGCGGGAAGGGTCAGCAGGATGTCCTTTCCGATTGGGGATACGAGGAGAGTGCCGTCTTTGTTGATGGCGCGGATTTGGAAGGTTGCACCGTTGATTACTTCGTCATGGATGGTTTTCCTAGCATTGCGCCGGGTGACGATTTTGTCTCCGAGTCGGGCTTGGGTTGCGTCGTGCAGGGTGATGGTTTGTCCGTTTGCTTGGACTTTTCCGGCTTCGATGAGGCGGTTTTGGGCGGCTTGGTTTAGTCGGGTGACTGTTTCGTTATCGCCTGCGAGCATGAGGGATTCTTTGTTTTCGCTGGTGTCGTTCCACCAGGCTGCAAACATTTGGGTTTCGATGGTTTGAGCAGGACCTGACTTTATCCGCTCGTTTTTTAGATAGGTCGCTACTACTGATAGGTCTTTGCCGGTGCGTAGCGCGAGAGAGGCTTCGGCTTCCCAGGGGTTTTTGAATCGGTGAACTTCTGAGAGGCTGGGTGGGGTGGGGTGTTCTCTGGTGAGCATGGCGAAGGCTCCCCCGACTTCGACTGCGTTTAGCTGGTTTGGATCGCCTACGAGCAGGATTTTTCCGCCTTTGTCGCGTACTGCTTGGGTGATTTCGGCGAGTTCCAGGGTGCCGGACATGGAGGCTTCATCGATGATTACGAGCGTGTTTTTATCGAATTCGGGGCGGTGTTGGCTGTGTATCCATGAGGCGAGTGTGTTTGCGTCTCCGGTGGATTCTTTTAGGACTTTCGCTGCTACGGCTGAGGGGGCGTAGCCGTAGACTTCGCCTCCGTTTTGTCGCCATACGTCTACTAGCCCGGACAGGGTGGTGGTTTTTCCGGCTCCGGCGGGTCCTACGAGCAGGTCGCAGGTACGGTTGGAAGTGAGGATTTCCCACGCTGCCATTGCTTGGGTGCGAGATAGCGCCCAACCGTCATCGCTGCGCCATTGGTCGAGTTGGGTGACGACTGTCTGGTGGTCTATGCCTTTCGCGAGATACGTGTTAGAGGTGTCGAGCATGAGGGTTTCAGCGTCCAGGATGCGTTGGGTGGACCAGCGCCGGTATTGGGTGGGTTGGTCAGGGTTGAGTTCAATCATGCCTTCCATAATGTTGTCGCTGATTTCTTCCACGACTTCATCCCTGCCATAGGCGAGGCGGACTTCTCTGGCGGCGCGTTCGACTTCAGCGACAACGTTCCAGCGGCTCCAGTTTGATTTCGATTTCTCTAAGGCTTGCAGGGCGATATGCCCCAGCTGTTGTTTATATTGTTCGGCGAGGTCTTGGGGGGTGGCGAGTCCACGACCAGCGGCATCGAGGTTACATACGTCGTCTAGGTGGGTTTTCCCGGCGCGGGTTGCCCACAGTTCACGTAACTGTTCCAGTGAGGCGCGTTTTTTGGCGCGTCTAGTTTTGTCCCATGCTGCCTTGTCGTCTTTTCTGTTGCTAGATTCTGTTCGTGCTGCCACGATTTTCCGGTGGCGGGTGGAGAATTCTTGAATGAGGCTTTCGTCTATGCCTTGGATGCCCCAGATTGGTTTCCCGCTGCGGGTTTCGGAACGGATTTCCCAGGCTACCCCGAGGCGCGCGGTGAGAATGTCCATCAGGATGTTGTCGTAGTATTCGCTGATAGCTACGGCTGAGGGGAATACTCCCCCGCGTGAGTCGATGGTGAGCCATTTTCCGTCTTGGGTTTGAACCTTATTGGCGACCACAACGTGTGAGTGTAGATGAGGGTCGCCTTCACGGGTGTCCCAGTGGTCGTATCGTGCTGCGATGAGTCCTCGGGTTTTGACTTGATTTTTTCCTCCTGAGCCTTCGCGAGTGTAGAGGGCTGTGGCTTCGAGGCGTGCGAGGGTGCGGTTGATGGCATCGTGGTGGGCTTTTTCTACGATTTCGCGCACTCCGTTATCCCCCAGTCCCCACAGTAGGGAGATGTCTTTGGCGGGTGAGAACGTGAAGTCAAAGCCATGTACGGAACCGTTGGGCTTCGCGTTTGCTTGAAAGTATTTATGCAGGATTCGTTTGGCCACAGCTGGTGCTTCAGCGCGGTATTCTTCAACTTGAGCTATGAATTCTTCATCTATTGTTTTTGGTATAACCGTTTTGAAAGCGCTGCCGAGTTGTTCACCCGTGTCGGGGTGTTTTCCAAAACCAATCAGGTTTTCCAGCTGACTGGTACTGACCATATCGCCTGAGTTTATCCCGGCAAAGGCGTTTATACCGCTTCCGAGCCACACGCCGGGTGGGGTACCATTATTAGTGTAATAACGAGTGGAACCGCTGATACTATTGGGCTGTATCGGGTTTTCATCCGCTATGGAATCAGTCAAGTATTTGATGATTCCTTTGGAGCCTCGTCCATAGTCTTTAAGTTCGGTTACTGCCATCATTTTATCTCCACCCATCCCTCGAATAGTTGCAGTGTGCCGCACGGCCACTGATGCCCACATTCTGTACAAATGATTATGTCGTCCCCACTGGGGGTGTGGAGTTGTCGCAAAAGGTCGTATAATACAGTTAGTTCTTCGGTGAGGATGCGTCTTTGGCGGCGTTGTTCGTTATGATATTTGTTCTTACAGGAGGTGGAACAATACATCCTCCACGATGGAATGGGTTTTTTACAAACCCTGCAACGGGTGATAGTTTCACTATCGTAAACTGTCTGTTTGTATTCTCTCCGACATTTTTTACAACAAAAGTTTCCGTCCCCTAATTTAGGATTGAAAACTTTATAGCAGTTCTTACATTTTCTGCCTTTGTTGAGCCGCTCGAATCTGGCACGCTTACACGATTCTGAGCAAGTGCGTTTCCCTAACGTTTTACAGACGTACAATTTCCCACACTCGGGACATTGCTTTTCAATCATGAGTATTCCTTTCAATCGGTGAATGCCGACCTTCACTCTTTAATGCGCAGCATCCCGCAGCGGCGGGTTGGGTGATTGTGACCTTCCCGCCTGACCCCTTTGACCTACATCGACTGACCCCCGTTTTGACCCTGACCCTCTGGTTCATGACCCACCAGTGACCCACCTGAATCAGATCACTGACCCTGAGCTGCTGACCCGGATTTGGGTCAAGTGACCCCCTTGACCCACCGGGACATGACCCACTTGTGACCCTCCAAAAATGACCCCTCCTTCTGACCCTCATGACCCACATCGACTGACCTCCACTTTGACCCTTACTGACCCTGTACGTGACCCGAGATTGTTCTCTCGGGTCATGACCCTAAAATGACATAAAACAGATGACCCTCCGGTTTAAAGGTCATGCACATCTGGCACGAAACCGTGGCGAAAATGCAAACTTGCCAATGTGACCCTCCCGGACAGGTCAGCGACCCTCATTTTGACCCTTTCGGAAACCGTCACTTACCCCTTGACCTTGACCCTGTTTTGACCCTGACCCACTGGGGCATGACCCACCTGAATCAGGTCACTGACCCTGAGCTCCTGGCCCGGCTTTGGGTCAAGTGACCCCTTTGACCCACCGAGGCATGATCCACTTGTGACCCTCCAAAAATGACCCTCCCATTTGACCCTCGTTTTGACCCGTTCTGACCCTGTGACCCGCTTGTGACCCTCTGGTTCGGGTTTTCTGGATGTTGCGCATATTTAGATGAGAGGCTGCGTTTCAGGGCAGACCTTAGAGGAAAGGACATTATTATGTTTAGAACCCGCACAGGTATTGCGATTGCTTCTGGAATGGCTATATTTGCTGTTCTGGCTTTTACGTTATCGTTTGTGAGTTTGAACGAGTTAGCCCAGCGTATGGGACATCCGAGCACACTGTCTTGGATTTATCCTATTCTGGTGGATGGTTTAGCGGTGTTTTCCACGCTAGGCATTTTTTGGAGGCATGATTATGAGGTTGATGCGAAGTATGAATGGATGCTTCTGGTCGTGACTTCCATATTATCCCTGTTAGGTAATGTGGCTAATGCCATGCCAGACAATCAGGACATTGTTCAACCCATACGCCTAACACTCGCAGGCATTCCTCCTATCCTATTGGTTTTTATTATTCACACCGTAGTACGTAATTTTAAGTTTGCTTTACAATCAGCAAATGATGGTCATATCGTGACCCGAACATCTGACAATGTTGAAGATGCCGTTGCTGTACAGGTTGAAAATGAGAATCGCGAGGATGCTCAACTAGAGCGAGTAACTGATGGATTCGGGCAGAACCAGGATAATGAGGTGTCATCAAAAAAAGAAACTCGCCGGAGTCTCCCGGCAAAACCTCAACTGCGAGTAGTAAAGAATAATAACTCCCAAACTATAAGTGATGTGGTGGAGTGGATTATAGAACGGGAACTGTCAGGAATGGTGGTTGGAGCCAAACAGATTGAGCAGCAGTTTGGGGTGTCAAACTCTACTGCGAAACGTAGGCTGCGCGAGGCACGACAAATGATGAACGACCACGAGTTAAAGGAAAACGCATTATGAACACTATCGTAATTCCTGCTTATGAATTGGTTTCAAATGGTGAATCAATTACCGCTGTAGATGCTTTAGATGGCGAGTTGTGTGGTTCTGGGTCCTCAGTCGAGGCGGTTGTGAGTCGTCTCTATCATCCTTGTAATCTCAAAGTTGAGGACACCTGGGGCAGGCTCGGGGTTGATGGCAAGATAACCCCTGTCCGTACTCCTGCTTTGGTACTCCGCAAGCAGCAAGCTGAACGGAAATCGCGACGGCGGAAGAACCGTAAGCTTTTGAGAGAACTCACGCAGTGGTGGGGTGCTACCAAGACTAGCCTGGAACCAGACTCGTCTGTCGCTGTCCCGCAAGTCAATGAGATACCCGTCCCACTCCTGGATGGAAGAGGCGACGTGACCGAGGTTGAGCAAGTAGTGGTGAAACAAAAGTTACCTCCCTTACCTGCATTTCCTGGTATTGGACTATCGGAACCTGTGAGCGGCCCTCCTTCGGGAGATGCCCCGCTGGCGGTGATAAGGAAACCAAAACTTGCTTCCGAACAATCCTCCACAACTCCCGAGGACACTAAAGCGCAAATTGTCCAGATCAATGAGCGTCTGCAACGTGACAAACGGATGGAACGGCAGGATAAAAAGTCCATCAAACAAGCTCGGCGTGCGCTACATGTACACCGGTGGCGGCTGGGGCTAAGAAGCGTGGCTTTCACTCTTGCCACAATAGTGTTTCTCACTGCGGCATGGTTGATTGCTCCCCTGGTTAGCGCGCGGCTCAGTGTGCAGGTTCCTAAACCTGAACCGACAGTGACCGTAACTTTAGCACCCTCTACCGGTACGCCTGAGACACCAGAACCGGTTCAGACAGAATCATCCGTCCCGGATGCGAGTCCTACCCAGTCCGAGCAAGTTCCGCCCAGTCCGACTGTTTCACCGAGTGTTGCCCAGCCGCCTCCTGCGCCGACAGTGACTGTCACCCAGGCTCCGCCTGTTCCGCAAGTAACTGTGACGCAGGCTCCCGCCCCGCGTGTGACCGTGACACAAGCCCCGCCACCTCAACCGGCGGTGAGCAATTTGCAAACGAGGGTCAGTTCTAGCGGGGGAACGGTCGTGTTCAATGCGCAAGCCTCGGGTGCGGCACCACCACCCATTACCGCCAGCATTGGTGGGCAAACCATTACCCTTGCTGGGGGTTCGGGTCAGGTGAGTTTGGCTCCGGGAACCTATGGGTGGACAACACACTGTGGTCAGCTCACGAACAGTGGCAGCATCACCGTTTACTAGCATCAAGCTACAAGAACCTAGAAATTAGCGCCAGGTTATACGTACCTGTACAGGATTCGGGAGGAATCGTCACTATCTGGACTCAGAATTACGTGTCCATTCTCTTACATGAGATCTATCCCGTTGTCTAGCTCGTTTTCGTCTAGACTGTAGGCTGATTCAGGGGTTAGTTCACCTATTTCGGGCTGGAGCGGGCTAGAGTCTAGCGGGTATGAGCGTGAACCTATTTTGGCCAGGAATGATGCGTAGGCTGCGAGGTTCCCGGTTGTATACATTTCGTGTAGTGCCTGGTTGTAATCATTGCGGTCTGTGGTTCTGATAGAAATTGCGTCGTATCCGTGGCTCATGAGTATGCCGTCCATCATGTAACGGGCGGTGCGTTTGTTTCCGTCCATATAGATTTGTGCGTAGGTTGCGAAGGCTGCCCAGTTCAGTGCGCGAGTTACCGGATCGTTGAGATTCGCTATTTTTTGGAGCATTGGTGGCACGCTGTCTTGAAGTTGTTGTTTGTTGTAGCCGGTAAAAAGGTGGTTGCCTAGCAGAGAGACTGTCGCACCTCTACCGTCTCGATTTACGCTGGATTTATCGCGCGGTATCCCCGCGTCCAATGCTTCGTTTTGCGCTATCAGATAGTTGAGCTTGTTTGAAGTGGTCAGGTCAGCTTGAAATTTGCCCTGTCCAATCTGTTCAACCAGCCATACTGATGCCGCATTAAGGTTAAGGATTTGGTTTGTTTCAGAAGGATTGTGCCCTTCCGGCACTTGATCATCAAGCAGAGAATGCACTTCGGGGAGGGTGTAAGTGTTTCCTTCCAGGAACGCGGTAGAGAACAAGTATTTGGGTCGAGCTTTTTCGTATCGGTAGATGATACGTTCCACTGGTGAGGGTCGCCAGTCGAGATGCGTGAAGGAGCCGAGTTTTAGCTCTTCGGGTGGTAGAGCCTGGTATTCAGTCATGGTTTTTCCTGGTTCTCTATTGATAATCCCAGCAAGGGTTCGCAATCGTTGAGCATTTCCTCGAACTCGCGGGGGGTTTGGGATAGGTAGCGTTCATCGGCTTCGTTGGGCGGGGACAGTTCGTCAAAGCCTCTGGCTATGTACAGTCTCGCCAGTTTGTCCATTAACACTGTGGGGTGTGTGCTTTTGGCTCGTCTGGAGATGAGATGATTGAGTTCTTCGCGGCTCAAATCGTCAATGACGGGCGGAATGTTAGCGATTTCTTGTCTGAATCGTTTACGTTCCACAAACGCTTCATAAGCCTTGTTGAATGTTGGGACACTCATTTTGGTGGTGTAGTTATCGGCGAAAAGCCAGCCCTGTTCAGGGGTTAGTCCGATTTGCACCAGGTGTGCTCGGGTGCGGGCTTGCCAGGCTCGTTCCCGTGCGTTGCGTCGGTAGAGTTCACTGTACAGGGCAATCCTCATTTGGGAGGACAGTTCAATGTTTCGCCACAGAATCAAGTCAAGGATGCTCCATTGGGGATGCTTACCTCGATATTTAGGTTCGGGGCATTGCCCGCGTGCCATATAGGCCCTCCAGGTTGCAGGTTTGATGTCATACAACCTGCAAACTTCTTCTGTGTTAAGCATCCCGATACTCACACCACTCAGTGTACAGCGTTATTGATGTAACCGCGAGGTGCTGGTTAGCAGGCCCGGAAATGGTTCATGTTGTCTGGGATGGCGTGTGTAATCCAGTCTGGGATCGGCCACGCTTGGTGTTCACCAGTGACACAGGTTCGTCCCGTGTTGAGCGTTTCTAGTTCGCTACGCAGGAGGCGTAACTGTTGGAGGAAAGTGTTCTCGCTGGTTCCAGGTTTTCCCGGTTTTATGTATGTGTCGTTCCATAGATGCACGATTGCGGACAGACACATCACCAGTGGGGGATGTTCTTTCCAGCAGGGCGGCACGTGCCGGGGTTGCAGACCGAAAGCGCAATAGATTAGGGGTAACGCTTTTTCAATAGCGGTGATGCGGTTGCCCCATTTCTCGGTTGCGGTGATGAGGCTGGTGGTGATTTCGCCGGTTTTTTCGTCTACCGTGTTCACTTGTTCGTCGTTGAAAACGGCTGCAACGAGACTGTCAGGAGACGTGTTGGGTGCGTCCCTTTCAGGTAGGGGCAGGCCGCGATGTATGTCTCTACCCGGATGTCGCTTTTCCCGCCGGGAGCTTTTATCCCGGCGTGGGCTGGTGTGCTCTTCTACGGGAGTCACCCCTGAGGGGACTGTCGCGGGGATAGCAATAGTTGTTATCTCGTCAAAATCTTCCTCGAAGATGGCCTCGTCGGCTGGGTCAGCCTCGAAGCCGGAAAAGTTTTCAGTTTCAGAATCCATCACAAACCTTCCTTTACACAACGGTTGTGCTCTACCTACTTGGTAGGGTCTTTCACCCTTTAATGCGCAACATCCCGCAATAGGGTTGGCGTAAAAACAGGCTGGGGCATGTCTCGTGAACTATGCCCCAGCCTGGAACTTTATTCGTTTATAGTTCTGGTCCTTCCTGGGTGATGCTGGGTTGCGCCATGGGTAGAGCCTCGGGTTCGCTGGGTTTGATTCCCAGTTCGGTGAGGATTTGGCGGCAGTTTTCGCCGGTGAGCTGGATTTCTTCATTCCAATGCTCTTGCACGAACGAGGATTGATCCATTACTTGCTCGATTCCCAGAATCATCATTTGGACGTGGAATTTATCTGGCTCGGTAAAAACGGAGGCGGGAGGCTCATCGAAGTGCTCTACGTAATCTTGGTAGAAGTCGCCTGCTTCGTCCCAATGGTTCTTGATGAATTCTTCCGTTTTTGCTGTCCATATGAAGTAGGTGCCGTCCATGTTGATGGGCATGGTGATTTCGTCTGCAAGGTCGCAACCGTAAACGGTTTGATTGCTATCTTGCATTTCGTCGAGACGTACCTCGATGTAGTCTTTGAGGAATTCATCCCACGGCTGTGTGAGCCGTTGGTCTACTTCAATCTCGCTGCTCCGGTGGGCGTTGTACATGGATTTAATTAACAGATTTTCGCGCATGGTTTGGTTCTCCTGTTCTTGGGTGATGGTTGGGGTGCCTGGTGTCAGGCGTGGTTGTGTGAAGGGGTTTTCAATACCGGCTTCGGTGCTGATTTGTTGTATCCCGGTGGTGATGGTTCGTTTCGTGGCTTCGCATAGGCTGGCCAAGAGTTTTCCGTGTTCGACTCCATCGATTTTCGGGATTGGGAGTACGTCGGTTCCCCAGTTTGTTGGGGTAGGGATTCCCAGCACGCTACAGATACCAGCTGCTGCTACCCAGGCTCGGAGGTTATCGAGGTCTGGGTTGGCGGTGAGAGTCACTTTTTCTTGACCTTTCCCGGTTTCCGGGCTTGGTCGGTACACGGACACGGGCTGGTCGTTGGTTAGGTCACTGGCATACCGGGTGATGTAGTCGCGCAGTTCCTGATTGGTTTGCGGGGTTTGTACCCCGTCGTATTTGAGGTTCAACAGGTTTTCTACCGCGCGGGCAATGTTCGGGTCGGCTTTTCCTTCCAGGGGTTGGAGTTCCACGCCTGGTGTGGGCGTGTATTCTTTCCCGCTGGTTTGGGAAAAGTCGAACACGTAACCGGGCCGCCATGCCGTGGTACGGGTGAACACGTTCGAGCCTTCCGGGGCAGGCTGGTCTTTGGTGACACGGTGTGCGGTACCGGAGGGATCTTTCCAAAATTTGGATTTCACCGGCTGAATGATTGCATACCCGGTTTGTCCTTTGTTTACATGTCGCCCGATTTTTTCCCATTCCTTATAGGTGGCAACTTTCGTGGTCGGGCCTTGCGGTACACGACCTTGAATAGCGGCTTGAGCGTGTGCTTCCTCGATGAGTAGCGCATTACGGAACGACCGGTGCGGATGTAGCTGGACTATCTGCATGATTTCCGCGAACTCGGCCTTGGTTTGTACCTGGTTTAACCGGGTGACAAGTTCCTGTTTGAGCTGTTCGACTTGCTGGTTCCATTCAGCTTGCTGCTGTTTGAAATCAGCTTTAGTGGTTGTGGCAGTCATGATTACTGCGCTCCTAACTGGCTCCTTGCTTTCCCCGCTTGGCTCACGGCCTCTACCGTGAAGGGGTCCAAGTCGAGAGCTTCAGGAGCCTTCACTTTTTAATGCGCAACATCCGTCACCGCCGGTTTAGTACTCGAAGTTGGGGTCTCCACACCGTTTACCCAGTTTTCGGTGTAAATGAGAGTGCCTTCTTCGTTGAACATTTCATAGGCTGGTCCGTGAATCCGGTGTAGTTTCCCGTGCTGGTACCAGCGGCGTATCAGTGGGGTTCCGTCTGGCCAGAACACGCTCACTGCTGGTCCGTCCTCCCGGTGCCATAAGCCGTGTGTATAGTAGGCTTCTTGCATTTTGGTGCCGTCAGCGCTGACCATAACCCACGCCGGTCCCTCACCGGGTTCACGGTGATACTCGCCTTGCGGGTTTCGCCATTCGGTGACACTGATACCCCGCGTGTAGTGGGTTGTTTTGATACGGCTCATAGCGCGGGCACTACTTCTCTCTCGTAACCCATTTCAACCGGTGGCGGGGGTGTTGCTTCAAGCGCATGTAGCTTTTCCGGGCGGTGTCCAGACCAGTGGCTTTGTATCACACCGTCCTCGGCTACCGTCACGACTGGGGTAGAGGAATACCCCAGTTCGTCTTTGAGGTATGCCACATGTTCCCGCGCGTCCATATCGTTGTAGGCGATACAGTGCTTGTCGAGCCATCGTTTTGTTGCCATACAGGGCATACATCCAGGCTGAGAATAGACATTTACGCTAACTTCGCTCATTGTTTTTCCTTCCATGAGGTGGTGATGAAGCCCACTCGGTTTAGTGAGCCTTCACCCTTTAATGCGCGACATCCATCACCACTCGAAGGACAAGCACAGGCGTACAATGAGGATGGTTGAGAGGTTTTCATGGGTAAAAGTGTTGCGAGTGCGCCTACAGCGGTACGGTTGCCTGTTGAGTTGATTCAGCGTTATGACAACTTGGCAAAGGCTACTGGTCGTACACGAACCTATTACCTTACTGAGGCTTTACAAGAATCTATAGCGCAACTGGAATACGAGTACGGGATTTTGAAAACAGTTGAGGACTACCGGACGGGTAGGCTGGAAACTTACACTCTGGACGAGGTAAGGCACCATTGTGGTCTGGAAGATTAGATTTACAAAAAAAGTCTTCAGACCATACCCCTGACGTGTTCGGGGTTGTATTGCGTCTAGGGTTTCATGACTGCCCACGTGTCGAGGAGTACCGGTGGTATGGCACGGGTGAGGAGTACTGCGGTTCCGTAGGGTAGGGCGCGGACTTGCGCGGCGGTGAGAACAGTTTCTTGTTTTACCGAATAGGACCGGGTTTTAGTTTTTTCGCTGATTTGCTGGGTTTGGTCGGTGACGTTGCGTTGCCCAGTCAGTTTCGAGATTTCTTCCAAGTCTTTGGAGTCTACGACCCCGCCGAGGATGATGCGGGAGGTCGCGGCTTGCCAGATGGCTTGTCCGGTGTCGGTGCCCCATTTTTCACGTGCTTGGGACAGGGATTGCAGGACAGCGCAAGTTGTGATGCCTGACCCGCCACCGGCGCTAATCATGTGTCCCAGTGAGGGAAGCGTGGCAATGTTGGCTACCTCGTCGAGTGAGAAGAACATGGGTGGTTCGAGCCTGCCAGAGGGGGAGGCGTTCGCGATTTGGCGGGCGGTGAGGTAAAAGTCCTCGACAAGCGCGGCGATAAACGCGGCGGCGAGTCCTCCTGAATCGTCAATAATGTAGAGGGTGCCGCGCCTACGGATGAAGTCCTCAACGTTTAGGGCTTCGCCCGGTGCGGGAGACACAGCGTTCATGATGGCTGGGGACATGAGGGGTTTCGTTATCGTGATTTCGAGTTGCGCCCACACGTTTGACAGGGTGCGGGGGTCTTGACCTTGCAGGGAGGCTGCCAGGTTTCTGGCCCATCCGTCAGCCGCGAGAGGGGAAGCAGTAAGGATTTCGATAGCGGCTTGAGCGTTCGTGGGTGAGGATGCCCACGTGGCGAGCAGTGGGGTACCTCCTCCGGCTATGGCTGCGGCATGGAGTAGCGGGGCAATAATTTTTTGCCCCAGAGTGGACCAGAACGAGGCATTTTCCACGCCTTTGGAAGAGTTCGCGCATAATGCTTCGGCACGACGTAACGCGGTTTCCGGGTTTTCACATCCCCCGGTGAGTGACCATTTTTGTACACTCATGCCTTGTGGTACCAGGGCAGGGTCGGTAGTGAACACGGCTATGGGTGAGTCTTTCGCCGTGCGGGCTTTCATGGTTTTTTCCATGTTTTCAGCCCGGACAGAGGTGGATACTACCGCACCGGGTGCCTGTTCGAGCATGGGTAGAACAAATCCGCGTCCCTTCCCGGATCGTGCAGGTCCGAGTAGTATCATCGAGTCCTCGATACTCATGTAGATGGTTTGTCCTTGGGATTTCCCTATCGCGTATCCCACGTCCTCGGGTCGAGGATTGTTCAGTCCTGGCCGGGTGTAGGCTCCGGTTTTCACGATGGCTTTCCCGGTGAGTTGTTGGGAAAGGTCTTGCAGAGTGGCCAGACCGGGCTGCCGGTGTGGGTCCCACTGTTTGGATTGGGGCCGTCCCGCCTTTTTCCATATCATGGCTCCGGCGGATACCAGTACACAAATCAGGGCTAGGAGTGTACAAAACAGGATCCAATAGATGTGGGTCGGGAGGTTAGTGACTTGCCACGCCACATTCGGGTGTGCCGGGTTTTTGAACAGGACGACGAGTCTGGCCAGGCTGAACTCGGGCGGTGCCTGGTTGGTGATATAGGCAAAGAACGCGGCAGGGGCATAAAACAGGGCAGCAATAGTGAACGCTGCCGCTGCCGCACCAAGCAGCAGGTTAACGGTCATGTCGTCGCTGGTGGAGGGTGCGCGTCCGGTAGAGGGGGCTTTCATGATGCTACCTCCTGGTTTTGGTACATGTCGGGGGTCTGGTTTTCCCGGTTAATCATGGCTGCGTCCGTGTCTGTGATGGTCTGCTCGAACTCGGTACGCAAATGGTTCACAATGAATTGGCGTTGCCCGACTAGCCACAGGCCGGTGCCGCGTTGCAGGGAGGGCACCAGTTCGGAAGCGATAGAGGTCAGCCCGAGTAGGCGGGCTGTTGCCGGGATTTGGTCTTTTTCTTGCCGGTAAATGATGCGGGTGGACGTATCCGCCAGGAGACCTTCAGCCAGGGCGCGGGCGCGTGAATCGTGCTCCCCGATAGCGTCCAGGTCGGAGATACGGTGCAGGACGAGCACGTTAGAGATGCCCCAGGCGCGGGACAGTTTCCAATGGTCTTTCATCCTGTCCAGTAGGGAGGCTTCCGTGAGGAGCCGGTGGGCTTCATCATAAATAATGAAACGTTGCCCCGAGTCCGGGTCGCGTAGAGCGCCTTCCATCCAGGCTGCGGTACAAGACATGAGTAGCGGCAGGGTGGTGGTTCCGGTAGGGAACGCTGACAGATCCACGCTTATCATGGGGGAGGCTGCGTCGAATGCGACAGTGGAGGGACCATCGAACACGCCTGCGAGGTCCCCGGAGATGAGCCTCAACAGGGAGTGTCCGGGGTCTTTACCCATGTCCGCTAGAGTGCCCGGTCCGTCTACCCCCGGCGGCAGGTCACTATCGGTCACGTCGGGTTCCAATAATTGTTCCACGACTTGGGTGATGAGTGGGGTAGTGTTCGCTCTGACTGTGCGGGTCAGGGCGGTGGATACTGCCGTGTGTTCTAGCGGGGTCATCGGTCGGCTCAACATGGCTTCGATGAGGGACGTGAGCAGGGAGAGCCGGTCGCGTGTAACCATAGCGTGCCATTCGTCATCGCTGATAGCGTGTCCGGTCGCGTCCCTGGAAGGCCGGGTTCCCGCATCGAGAGGGTTGATGCGTTGCCGGGAGGCACCGCCGGGGGAAATCACCATTCCCCCGACTGCGCGAGCCAGGGAAGCCCATTCGCCTTTCACGTCCCCGGGTATATAGGTGCGTTTCCCGGTTGCCATGCCGCGTAACGCTAAACATTTCATGATGGAGGATTTACCGGTGCCGATAACCCCGGCGAGGGCAATGTTCGGGTTAGTGACTACCCCTTTCTCATACAAGGTCCACGGGTCGAAACAGAACGCTGCCTGGGTGAAAGCGTCAGTCCCGATGAGCATCCCTTCGCTGCCTAACCCTTGTTCGGCGAGGAACGGGTAGAGCACCCTGAGGGGGCGCAGCGTGGCACGCCACGGTTTTACCCACGATTCGAGATAGGTTCGGGCGGACTCAGCATCATGTTCACCGTCTGGGGGAACATAGTCCCCAGCCCATAACGCTTTTTCTTTCGCGTGTTCTTCCGCTTTGAGTTTCCGGCGGCTTTTCGCTGCCAAACCGAGTGCGTTTTTCTCGGCTCTCAACCTGGCTTTGCGGGTTTTCTTATCTTCCTCACCGATAACGAGGCTGCCCATTGACTCCACAACGTCCACTGTCTAACCTCCTAAATCATCATTTTCTTGCGCAGCCCGCGCGCTAGAGGCAATGCCGCGATAGGGAACATGGACTCTTGCTGCCCATACATTAACCGCAGTTCACAGTTGGCCTCTGCCGCAGCGGTTTTCGCGTCCTCCACGGCTTCACCCAGGGCGTGTTCGTCTGCCGCACTCACAGTGATTAGCCCCGCGAAACGCACATCGGTAAACCCGGAGGCGACATCGGCGAGATTCTGTGAGGCTTTTTGAGAGTCCATCGAATCCAGCACGGTCGAAATTTTTCCTGACTTGGCTTTCTCGTGTGCCCGGATTTCTTCGTTAATGACTTCCCGTTTAGCCTCTGCGAGGGCTTTTTTTCGGGGTATGGGTTCAAAAATGAGGGTGAACGCAATGCGGGTACCGGGCCTGACCACGAGGGGTCGCAGGAAACCAGGCCATACCCTGATACCTGGCCAGACCACCAGGAAGGTTTTATGCACGGCGGAATCTGTTTGCAGCATCGTCCATTTTTCGCGCAACGCTACCGGACCGGCCTGATCTGTTCTAGCCCCCAGGTTCGGATGTTCTTGGAGGAACGGGGCATCTGCCGGGTCATAGGCGGTACGTATCATGATAGATAGTTCCTCACGAGTCAGCCAGGAGGACACCCGTAGTTTCGCGGTTCTGGCTGCGCCTTCGATAGTGCCCATGCGGGCACGCATGATAGCTGCCGCACCCGCCAGCCCACCACCATACGATTTGATAGCCCGCCCGGTGGCTCGTAAATCCAGCGAAAACACCATCAGGGTTTCGTGGCGTTCCGTCGCGGTCGTGACCGCTTCGGTTAGCTCGTCATAGGCTTGCGCAGCTATCGGGGACACAGCTTTAGAGCGCTGTTTTTCCCACCAGGTTTTCACCCCCACCCCCACGTCAGGGATGGAACGGGAAATTATTTGGGTGCGGGTAATGCCTTCGGCTGACGCAATTTGAGAAATCAGCCGTGAAAACAGGATGGAACGTTCCTCTTTTTCCGTATCGTCCAGCAGCAGGAATTCGCCGTGTTCTATCCTGGCTACCGCCACGAGGGTTTGCCGGTGCGGGTCATGTATGAACGCGGCTCCCGAGGGTGCGTCCTCTACCAGACGTAACGCTGCGGTACGGCCTGGCAGGGCGAGTGTTCCGTCAGGACGTGGAGCCAAAATTTTGGCTCGGTACCGGTCTTGCCGGGTGATTTGTTTTTGTATCATCGCCATCGCAATGGGTATCCATTCTAATAATTTCCTATCCCCGACAGGGATAAAAGCGGATAACAGCAGGGGAATATAGACAGGGGCGGACACGACGAGTGCCTGCATCCCGCCTATGAGTTGGAACGCTAAAATCACCACCAGCCCGGAAAGGACCACCGCCAGCGCGGGCGCGGCTGAAAGGCCGAACAGGAACCCGCGCGTGGACGGTGCCGGGATTAATTCCGGCTGGGGTCCTTCATCTGGTTTAGACAAGGGAGGTCAGTCCTTGCATCACGTCACCAGCCCCGGATATCGAGGAGCCAGCTTGCGCGAACCAGCGAATCAGGAACGTGGCTGCACCTACCACCAGGGCGGCACCAAGAGACACAAGCACACCGGTTTTACCGCCACTGCCCATGCCTGCCCGTCCGGTGATAGAACCGATTGCCCACGCCGCAGCGGAAGCAATCAACGCGACAACCAGCAGGATAATCACGATAGTCATACCGCCACCCACTAGTTCTTTCAGTTTGGCGATACCTGGTAGGCCGTTACCGGGACGTACCCCCGGGTCCCACGAACCGTGCAGAATCTGGTTTACCAAAACGAAACCGGTCAGAGTTGGAATAGGAAACATTGTTAACTCCTTCATAGTTGGTTGAACCATCCGAACGGATAGCCCTTCATTCTTTAATGCGCAACATCCGTCAGCGCCGGTTTAGCCGGGTGGCGGGTTATCGCATGGTGGTGTCTTTGAGGAACTCGTGGGTAATCCAGGGCACCGCGAAAGGGATAACCCCGAGGATGAGCGCAGCTATCAGGCAAGCTATAGCTGTGGATTTGCCGCGTGTAGCGAGTTCACGGTTACCTGTGCCCGTACCGATTGCCCAAGCGGCAAGCGCGATAACAAACGCGGCGGTCAGCCCGATAATGCCCCAGGTTAACGCTCCTCCGGCAGCGTTCGTGAGGATATCCGGCAGCCACGAAAAATCGGGATTAATCGTGTGGGCTATCATTGTTTACCTCCAACAGGTTTACCGCTGGTGGTGTTCGTTGTCCCACCCGCTGGTGTTGGATGTGCCTCACTCGTGACCGGCTGTGAGGTGACGTTAGAGTGAGTGGAGCCGGTCGGGGTCGGCAGAGTTTGCGGGGTTTGTGCCCCTGATTGTGCCTGAATCACCTGGGTTGGGGCAGTATCCCTCGTGTTGTTCAAGTTGGGTGCCTGGGTAGGAGGTATCCCACTGACGTTACTATCGTTGATAGTCGCGTTTTGTGGGGAAGTACCCGATACCTGTCCTGACTCAAACGTGGCGGGCGTTTGTGCCGGAAGGGTTTGCGTATCCGGCAAAGCCGCTTGCGACGATACCGGGCTGGTACCAGAGAGTTCTGAATGCATATCAACATCCGGGCTACTGTACCCGCCAGGACTGGCTGATGTTTTCCCGGATACCGGTCCCGCGTAAGGATTCGTCTTAGCTGACATAGCGGCACCCCCAGTCCTCCCCATACTGCCCGAGCCTGAGGTAAACGCCGTACTGGCGGCTCCACCAGCACTACCAGCACCCGCACCGGCTGTGGCTCCAGAAGTGGCTACACCACCGACCACGCCTGCTGCGGCTGTGGTCGGGTGGGATTTAGTGATGGCAGCTTTTATGGAACTCATCGCGTTCTTGGCGGACGTGACTGCTTGTTTCCCGGCGTGCGCGGCTTGGCGTGCCTGATAGCCGGAAGGCTGCATGGCGGCAACCACGGATTCGCCCATGAAGTCGAAAAACTTGAACGTGAACAGGGGCGCGAAACAAGCCGCGATAAACAGCACCAGGATTTGCAGGAATTGTCCAATGTCACCCAGGATGCCCTCTGTCAGTGAGGTTTTCATCATCGCGAACCCGACCGCGAGAGTCAGGAATATCGCCCATTTCGTGAAAATGACTGCCACTAGCGAAGTAATCCATTTCCTTGGCCACGCCGAAGCGGTACCCCACGCGGCACCAGCCAGGGCGATAGGACCCACCACGATTGTGACATAGAGGATAACGTCACGAATCAGCAAAATGATGAGGATCAGGATACAGACAATCACCAGGAACAACCCCACCAGCATGAGCATCAGCATGGTAGGGATAGATGTTATGGACGTGTCTGTTTTCACGGCTTGCACGGTTTTATTCATGTCCGTACCCATGACTTTGATGGTTCCCTCTACCAGGGCTTCGGACACATCGTTTAACAGTTTCACTATCGGTACCATCAGCCCGGTCCCGACCACGGCGATAAGTCCTGCTTTTACGGCAGGTCCCAGTGAGGGCACTCCCCCCATTTTCAGGGCTGTGCCCACCACGTTGAAAGTCAGAAAAATGATGATGAGAGGGATGGATACTCCCATGACGCGGGAAACCCATTCCACCAGTCCCGCATTGTCCAGGTTGGTTTTACCCACGTCGGACACCATTTTCATGGTGGTTTTCAAAATGTTAGCCACCAGGTCTAGCCAAATCCCGTACCAGATTTTGGCCATTTCAGTGATAATCCATTCCATGACAGTCCTTTCCTATTTCCGGTTGTGTTTCGGAGCATAGGTGTGGCTCAGGGCTTGCCCGTCACGAGTCTGGGTCATGGTTTCCAGATAGTTCACCCGTTTGCCGTTCTCAAACCGGGTGGACACATACACATACACTTCGTTCTCGTCGATAGCGATACTGGACAGTTCTTGCGAACCCGGATCGTCTTGCATCGCGGTGTAGCCGATTTTGAACACCCGTACTTCTGAGAAATCGACAGGACGGAAATGTTTCGCCCATAAATCGGTACCCCAATAGTCCCTGACTTCCTGCTTTGACAAGCCCACGAGTTCTTTCATCCCGGTGATGTTTATGCTGGTTTCCTTGCTTTCACCCAAATACATGAGCTGGAAAACATTGTTTTGGAACTTCGAGTCATAGTTTTCCAGCCTGCTGGTAGAAGCATCACTCATCAGGGTTTGCCACTGGGCAGTCAGTTTCTCTACCGGGAGCTTGTGTTGCACTGGTGAGGTGCCTAACGCCCCCACACACCAGCGTGCGAACACTTCCGTATTGGATAGGTCTGCGGGCGGGAAAAACAGGGCATCCGTTTCTGGCTGGACACCCTTGGGTGCCCCGGAAGCCTCGGTGAAAGTTTCGGGAACACCCTCAGGGTTAATCCCCTCGAACTGGGACGGTTCTTGAGGCTGTTTTTCGGTGATATCAATACTTTTTTCCACCTTTTTCGGTGAAGAGGGTTCCTGGTTTACCACACCGTTCACCCCCCACACGATTCCGGCAAGAAGCCCTGCGGCACACAATCCTGCCGCGAGAGTAGCCACGATTTGGCCTTTCGCGCTAGACGCAGCGAACTGGTTTATCAACTCTTCACGCCGAGCCACACGGGCAGCTTTACGTTCTTTACGAGACATGAGTATTCCTTTCAATCGGTGAACACTGTCGTTCACCCTTTAATGCGCAAATGTTTAAAACCACGGTTCGGGATTGGTATAAATCCCGTCGATTTTCAACCCGATATGTAAATGCGGTCCGGTGGAACGCCCGGTAGAACCGACTGCCCCGATAGCCTGACCCGCGTTCACTCGCTCCCCACGACGCAGGCTTGACGGGGCAACCATGTGACAGTACTCGGACATGTAATGGTGTCCGTCAATCATGCCGTGGTCAATCACGACCGAGTTCCCACACCCGCCGCGCCACCCGCTTTGCGAGACACTCCCGGCAGCTACCGCATAAATCGGGGTACCGGTAGGAGCGGGATAGTCTGTCCCGTTGTGTGCCCGCACGACTCCATCAACCGGGTTTTTCCGGGCAGGGGAAAACCGGGACGAAGGTGCAGGCATTCTCCCTAAAGGCAGGGTGAATACCCCTTTCCGGCCTTTCACGTTCTGTACCCCCAGCCCGGACAGGTCAGGGGCGAACCCGGTTCCGTCACCGCCGTGTTCACTCGCCCAGTAATGTTTGCAAAGCTCTAACGACACGTCCCCGGCACGTTCCTGTTCCTCCACACTGAACGTGACACTGTTCCCGTTACGATCCATGAACGTGGTCGGTCGATGTTTAACCACCTCAACCCATGTTCCATCAGCGCCGGTTGAACCGGACGTGTCCGCATCATTCTCCGTATGTGCAGCCTGGGTTTGTCCCGTCTCGGTAGGGAAGCTTTGCCCGAAATCCATGTTCGCTACCTCGTCACGTACCGCGACATGAATATGATCTTGGTGCGCGGCAGCGAGGGCCGCGTCAGCTGTCTTTTTCGTGGGCGTGTAATAGTAGTCGCCGTGAATCACGTTATATATGTAATATTTGCCCCAGTTATTCAATATGTGGTCGAGTATCAGCTTGGCGTTCAGGCTCCCAACAGGAACCATAATGTCAATCGCCCGCCCGGTGGGATGGAACCGCAGCGTATCCTTACGCACCCCTCCGACCACCACGCCGGGATAATTCTGGTTCACCCAGGCACGCAACTCTTTCAACGGGGGAGCCACATCCCCCGTGCCACGCCAACCTTTCGCGTCTGGATCATTACTTATCGAGGAACCAGACGATTGCCCCATCCCCGCCACCAGGTTCGCGCACACCTGTTCCATAGTCACATCATCACTGGTAGGGCTACACAAACCCCCCATAACCGGTACCGGGACACACCCCGTCAGAACCGCGAGGACCGCACCCAACACCCCTAGGCGGGGTAATAAACGTTTCATCATCACCCACCCCCTGAACCTACTGACCGGTTTGATCGGTATCGCCCGAAGTATCACCAGTAGGTTCCGGGCTGTGCGTTATCGTTTCACACGTCTGGTCGCCCATTAACGGGACCGGGGTCACACACCCGGTCAAACACACTAAACCGATGAGGGCGCAAACTCCCCATCCTGCCGCTACTCTCTGTTTTTCCATCATCAACTCCTCAGAAAACGGGGCAGAACCGAGGCTCTACCCATGCCGATAGTGAAAAGACCCCACCCTAAAGCAGAGCCTTCACTTCTTAATGCGCAACATTCGTCAGCGCCGGTTGAGCCGGGCGACGGTTTGGTTTAAATCGGGTAGGGACACGGTTTTTCCGTGTCCCTACCCTTTTGAGGTGACGACGCTATGTGTATTTAGCGCCGTCTTTTGCGTGATGGTTTTAGCTTAGTTTGGCCTCCTCGCGTTTGCGTGCCTGTACCAGGACGAGTAGCCCGCCTACGGTGATGAGCATCATTGCTAGAGCGATGCTCTGGTAGGCGTTCACGCCGGTTTTAGCCAGGCCGGTAGCGGAGCCGTCCCCGGACCCGTCGCCACGGTCGTCGGTGATGTTCACGGTTTCTTCCGTGACTCCGCAATCACCCTGGGTGAGGATTTTGCCGTCTTTGTCGAACACGGTTTCCCGGAAATGGTAGACACCTTTACGGATTACCGAATATTTGTCGGTCTGGTATTGACCCGGACCGTTCAAAGCGACTCGTTGGCTTGTCCACAGGGGGGTACCGCATTGCAGGCCGTTGTTGGTGTCGGTTTGATAGAACAGTTCGACAATCGCGTAGGCTCCTTCCGGTACCGTCCCGGTAACTTCCAGAGTGTCGTAAATGTTGGCTATCACACCGTCTTTACCGTCAGCCGGGGCCTGTTTAGCGATCGTGGTCACTTTCAGGCCGGGAGTTTTAGGACGTACCGTGATGGTTTCCTCTTTTACCCCGCACTTGCCTTCCTTGATGATTTTGCCGTCTTTAGAGTAGACAATCTCACGGAAATGGTAAGTGCCGGCTTTATCCAGGCTGTATTCGTTTGTCCGGTATTCGCCTGCCCCGGTCAGCATGACTTTTTCAGAAGTCCAGATAGGAGCCGCACAGGTTTTCGGTTCCGTATCGGTTGCCTGATAGAACAACTGGACTACCGCGTAGGCTCCTTCCGGTACCGTGCCGGTAACAATCAGCTTGTCGCTGAGTTTACCTAACGTGGCAGGGTCACTGTTGTGAATACCAGCCTCGGTGCGTACCTCCAGTCCGGGAGTGTCCGGCGGGGTAGGCGCTGTCTCTTATACACATCTGACGCTGCCGACGACTCCTTACGTGTAGA